>CAJDTT010000058.1_pt1 | contig 25721 bp, 21 predicted proteins | sample 7389841 | NCBI WGS metagenome assembly CAJDTT01 (sample SAMEA7055655, study PRJEB34461) | soil metagenome | biome: terrestrial ecosystem; feature: Peninsula; material: soil | place: Antarctica | collected 2016
CGCGGATGTCACTGATCTGGAGCATCCGTACGCGGACGCGATCCGCCCCACCTGGGGTGGTGAGGTCGGCGGCGGCCGAGCCGCGACCGATGACCTCCTCGCCAACGCCGAACGCCTCGATGAGCAAAGACTCGATGCCGCACGCGAGGAAGCCGCTGCCTAAGACAAACACAGCAGCGCTCCCGCCGGAGCGCTCAACAAGCCAAACGGCGGCGCGAGTTCGGTCGGGTATCGCGATCGCCCAACCATTGTTGTCCTCACAACGTCAGGTCAGTTGACGAGCGACTCGACCACGGTCCGAAGCGTGTCCATCCGGGCACTGGCTTCCGCGGCGTCGGCGGTCGCGTCGCCGGTCGGCGGTACGACGATTTCCAGGTACGCCTTGAGTTTTGGCTCCGTGCCGCTCGGGCGGATCACCACCCGTACGCCGTCCCCGCGCACGATGAGCGCGTCCGTCTGCGGCAGAATGTCCTCGGTCGTGACCTCCCAGTCACCAAGCGCCGTGGGCAGGTTGTCGCGCAGCCGTTGCATCGTGTCGCTGATGATCGTCAAATCCTCGACGCGTACCGAGATCTGGTCAGTCTTGTAATGCCCGAGCTCGGTGTAGATCTCATCCAGGCGATCCTGCAAAGTCTGACCGGTGCCCTTGAGTACGCCGACTAGCTCGGCCGCCACGAGCGCCGCGGTGATGCCGTCCTTGTCGTTGACCGACGACGGATCGACGCAGTAGCCGATCGCTTCCTCATAGCCAAAGCGCAGCGATACTCCGGTCGAGTCCGGCCCACGCACGATCCACTTGAACCCGGTCAACGTCTCGGCGTACGGTACGCCGCGGGCCTTACACAGGACCCCAAGCAGTGACGAGGACACGATTGTCGTTGCATAGGTGCCTTTTTCGCCCCGGCGAATCAGATGGTCGGCAAGCAGCACGCCGAGCTCGTCGCCTCTTAGGGCGCGCCAGCCGTCCCGCATCGGTGCCGCGATGGCGCAGCGGTCCGCGTCGGGATCGTTCGCGATGGCGACGTCGGCGCTGCTGCGCTGGGCGAGGGCCACGACCTCGTCCATCACGTTCTTTTCCTCCGGGTTGGGGAAAGCCAGCCCAGGGAAGTCCGGATTGGGTGTCTGCTGCGTGTCGACCGGCGTAGGCGCGGTGAAACCGGCGGCCTCGAATGCCGCGCCGAGCAACGGACCGCCGACACCGTGCAGCGCGGTGGAGACGGCCTGGACGTCGCGCGACGTAGACGGGTCAAGTACGACGGCGGCGCGCGCGAGGTACGCCGTCACTATGGCGTCGTCCAGCACCTCCAAGTCGGTGCCACGGGGGATATCCGCGATCGTACCGACGGACGCGATCGCGTCTGAGATCTCAGCGTCGGCCGGCGGCACTATCTGTGCGTTGCGTCCGTCATCGCCGCCAAGATAAACCTTGTAGCCATTGTCCTGCGGCGGATTGTGGCTCGCGGTCACCATTACACCGGCGGCCGCCTCATAATGACCGACCGCGAACGCGAGCAGCGGAGTCGGCAGCTCGCGCGGCATCACCTTCGCCTCGCGTCCCGATCCGACGACGATTTCCGCGGTGTCGTAGGCAAACTGCTTACTGCCATAGCGCGCGTCGTACCCGATGACGACCGGGCCCTGAGCGTTCACGGAGTTGAGGTACGCCGCGAGACCGGCCGCGGCGCGACATACCACCGCCCGGTTCATGCCGTTTGGTCCGGCCCGCAGCGGCCCGCGCAGGCCGGCGGTGCCGAAGGTCAGTGGACCCGAGAACCGGTCGGCGAGGTCGGCAGCGACGGCATAGTCGGGCAGTTCGTCCAGCAGCGCAGTCAGTTCGTCGCGACTCTCCGCGTCAGGGTCGTCGGCGATCCAGGCCTTCGCGGCGCTGATGACCGCTTCGAGGTCCTGATGACCAATGGCGCTGCTGTTCATATGTTCTCCGATGGCGTTCGGCTGCGGGGTACGGCGAAATGGTACCGAGGTGCGTGGAGGGGCGAGGAAGCTACTTCGGTTGGAAGCTGTCCTTTACGCTGTTCGCCAGGTCCGCCAGCGTGGGACTGCCGTTCGCTGGGCCAGAGATGATAACCTGCCACACCACCTTGCCGTTGCCGACCGCATACAGATAGCCGTGACGCTGCTTGCCGTCCAGCGTGTTTTCGTACTCCCAAAGCACTCGGTCATCCTGAGTTGTCTGGAACTTGAGTTTCTGATAGTTGGGCAGCTGCGCGGGTGAGCCGGTCTGAGACATCTTGCCCTGCACAGTTGTCACGACGGTCGAGCCCTTGGCGAGCGGGTCCGCGATGACGGTGATCTTGGTCTGTTTCACGGCCTTGTCCGAGCCCTCGACGTCCACAAAGTCCGCTCGGCTGGTGTCGAATGAGTCGACAGCCCATTTGTCGGGTATGTCGAAGCTGAAGTCGTGAGCCTGGCCGTTGACGACAATCGACCCCGTGGCGACACCATTCTTGATCTGTGCCGATGTGGACGCCGGCGTGGAAACCGAGCTGCTCTGGCTCGCAGAGCCGTCGGCGCCGGTGGTCTTGCCGTTGTCACGGTTCATCACGAACACGGTCACCGCGGCGGCGATCGCCACTATCAGCAGCGCCGCGATCGACGCGGCAATGATCTTCTTGCGGTTGGTCGAGCGCGCGGGCGGCACTGGGGCGGACTGCGGATACATGCCGGTGCTGCCGGCGTGCGGATAGGACGGGGGACCGGACTGAAAGGGCTGTTGGTACGGCGCTCCCGACCGCGGCGCGGACTGACCTACCGCCGGCTGGGCCGAGGTGCCACCGGGGCCCATGACCCGGGTGCCACCCTGGTCTCGCCGAGTCGGGGCAAGCGGCCCGGATCCAGGACCGGACATCGGGCGCGGCAGCATCGGTTGCGCGGGCCGTCCACCGGGCCGTACGCCGGGTGCGGAGCCAGGCGCTTCGGCGAGGGTCGGATGGGCCGGGCGGGACGGGCGGGACGGGCGACTGGCCACGGAGGCGAGGGCCTCGCGAAGCTCGTCGGTCTTGATGCGCTCACGCGGATCCTTGATGAGGGTCCGCGCCAGGATCGGCCCGAGAGGCCCGGCATGCGGCGCTGGACGGGGCGGGTCGCCGACGACGGCGGTCAGGGTCGCGACCGGGTCGCCGAGGTCGAACGGCGGCGTACCTTCAACGGCGCAGTGCATCGTCGCGCCGAGTCCCCAGATGTCGGCGGGTCGACCGGCTTCCTTTCCACGGGCCACCTCGGGCGCGATGTACGACGGGGAGCCGACCATCAGGCCCGTCCGCGTCAGCTGCGACTCATCGACCTTGCGTGAGATGCCGAAGTCTGCGAGTTTGATGCGGCCGTCGTCGGAGACGAGAATGTTGCCGGGTTTGACGTCGCGGTGAGTGATGCCGACTTGGTGTGCCGCGTCGAGCGCGCCCAGCACGGCCAGCCCGATCCGGGCCGTCTCAGTCGGCTCCAGCGGCCCCTTGTCGTGGATGATCTGCGCGAGGCTCAGCGCCGGCACAAGCTCCATGACCACCCACGGCCTGCCGTCTTCCTCAACGACATCGAACAGCGTGACGACATTGGGGTGCGAGAGCGCGGCGATCGCCCGTGCTTCGCGCAGGGCTCTTTCCCGCGCGACGTCGTTTTCTTCCGTCGTCTGAGTCGGTGGCAGGATGACTTCCTTGACCGCAACTGAGCGGCGCAAGATGACGTCGTGCGCTCGCCACACCGCCCCCATTGATCCGCGGCCAAGGAGACTTTCTAACCGGTAGCGCCCAGCCAGTAGCTTCTGGCCGTCGTCTGTGCGCGCCGGAGCGGGGGAGGGTGGTGGTACGGCGTGCGTGCCAGTCTCCTGCGACTCGTGTAGGTATCCGGGTGAAGTCTGCGACAGCTCCGGCGTACCGACCTGATCCGCCGACGAGGCCGCGTCGCCATTGGGCGGCACAGCGGGGCGGGTTTCCCGGTCGTCGGACATCTACAACTTTCTCGAGAGTTAGTGAAGGTTTCGCCTCGTAGGACGACGGGCATTTGGGTATTGGTGCCACCGCGGCGCCATTTTGATGTCCATCCTAAACGTGCGAAACTTCCGTGGTGCAGATCCCATTTAACCCTTCCGAACGCTCAAGTCTTGGCATTGAGTGGGAGTTACAGCTGGTCGATGTCAAGACCCGCGAACTCACCTCCGGTGCCGTCGAGGTCCTCGACGAGATCTCGCCTGCGGGCGACGACGAACTTCCCAAAGCCAAGCTCGAGCTCATGCAGTCGACCGTCGAGGTGATCACCGGAATCTGCCAGACCGTCGCTGAGGCTCAGCAGGACCTCGCGCAGACCGTGCGGTTGGTCGAGGCGGCGGCCGCAAAGCGCGGGCTGGCCTTGATGTGCGCAGGCACACATCCCTTCACGGACTGGAATTCGCAGTTGATCAGCCCTAAGGAGCGCTACTCGCGACTGGTCGAGGATATGCAGTGGCTCGCGCGCCGGCTGCAGATCTTCGGCGTGCACGTCCACGTCGGCGTGCGGTCGAGCGACAAGGTGATGCCGATCGTCAACGCGCTGCAGCAGTACATCCCGCACTTCCTCGCGCTGTCGGCGTCCTCGCCGTACTGGATGGGTGAAGACACTGGGCTTGCCTCGGTGCGCTCAAAGGTGTTCGAGTCACTGCCGACCGCCGGCCTGCCCTACCAGCTCGCCGACTGGGACGAGTTCGAGGTTTACATGGAGACCCTTATCTCGGCTGGCGCGATCGACACGATCAGCGAGGTTTGGTGGGACATTCGGCCGCATCCGGACTTCGGGACGGTCGAACTACGTATCTGCGACGGTATTCCCACGCTCGGAGAGATTGGCGCCGTAGCGGCGATCGCGCAGTGCCTGGTCGAGCAGTTCGACCGCGAGCTGGACCGCGGTTACAAACTGCCCGCGCCCAAAACGTGGATCGTGCGAGAAAACAAGTGGCGTGCGGCGCGTTTCGGGTTGGACGCGCAGATCGTGGTCGACGACAAGGGCACGGTTCGCCCGGTGCGCCAGGCGATCTCCGATCTGGTCGAGGAACTCATGCCGACGGCCAAGCGGCTTGACTGCGTCGAACAGCTCGAGTCCGTGCAGCAGATCCTGGATCTGGGTGCGAGCTACCAGCGCCAGCGCGATGTGGCGGCAAAGACCGGCGGCGACCTGACCGCGGTCGTGGACAGCCTCGTCGACGAGATGCGCACCGGCCTGAAGCCAGCATGAGCGCGCGGCTCACCTCAGTCGACAGCTGGCTGCGCACGCACGAACGTCAGCTCATCGAGTTGCGCCGCCAGATCCACGCTCATCCCGAGCTCGGTGTCGACGTACCGCACACGACTGAGCTGATCGAGCGGCGGCTCCTGGACGCCGGCCTGTCGCCGCAGCGATTTCGCGGTGGCAATGGCCTGTTTGTTGATATCGGGAAGGGACCGCGGATGGTCGGGCTGCGGGCCGATATCGACGCCTTGCCGCTGCAGGAGCTGACGAATCTGCCGTTCGCGTCGCGAATCGACGGACGCTCGCACGCCTGCGGGCACGACGTACACGCGGCCTTCGCGATGGGTGCGGCGCTTGCCCTGGCGCAGGTTCCCAACCTGCCCGGGCGGGTCCGGGTCATCTTCCAACCGGCCGAGGAAACCCTCGGCGGCGCGCACATGGTCATCGAGAACGGGGTCCTCGACGGGCTGGAGCGGGTTTTCGCGCTGCATTGCGAGCCACAGGTCGAGGTCGGAAAGGCCGGTACCCGACTCGGCGCCATCACCGCCGCGTGCGACCTGGTCGAGATACACATGAGTGGGCCGGGCGGGCACACTGCGCGCCCGCATTTGTCGGTGGATCTCGTCGACGCGCTCGCCCGAGTCGTTACCACGGTTCCGGGGCTGACCTCACGCTTCGTGGATCCTCGTGACGGGCTCAGCGTTGTCTTCGGTGCGATCGAGGCCGGCAGCGCGCCCAATGCGATTCCGTCCGAAGGTGTTGTGCGTGGCACCGTGCGCGCGCTCACCCGCACCGGATGGATGGCCGCCGAGGACGCCGTATGTCGGCTCGTGGACGAGGTCGCGGCGCTGACGCGGGCAGTGGTGACGATCGACTACCGCCGCGGCGTACCACCGGTCGACAACGACGTGACATCGTTTTCCCTGCTGCGTGCGGCGATGGCCGGGGTGGTTGGTGACGAAGGCGTGTTCATGCCGGAGCAGAGCATGGGCGGCGAGGACTTCGGTTGGTACGCCGACCACGTGCCGGTCGGGATGGGCCGGATCGGGGTGTACGCCGGCACCGGGCCGATGTCGGACCTGCATCAGGGCACCTTCCTCGCCGATGAGCGTGCGATTGTGATCGGTGCTCGCGTACTTGCCCATGCCGCGCTCGGCACGCTCACCTCGCCGCTCACACCTCCGAATCCTTAAGCGTTTTGCGTACTTGTTCATGAAGATCGTGCGAGAAACCTGCACAACTACGCAAAATCGCCGAACAGTGAGCACCAACGGTCGTCGAATCGCGGAGTTGGGCCGCGATAGCCGCGCGCGACCATGACCGCGTAGATATGTGTCACCAGCTCACGAGGTTGCGCAAGTCGTGCGTGCGTCACCCGCGTGACGTGCCACCCGGCATTCGCGAACGCGTCGAGGCGTACGACGTCACGCTCCCACTGAGCCACGTTCGACAGATGCTGGCGTCCGTCGTACTCGATGACCATTCGTAGCCCTTCGAGCACGAGGTCACCCCGCCCGATGAACCTCACGTCGTCGCGTACGGCGACGTTGCACGCCGGTTCGGGAAGCCCGGCCAGGACCAGCATGAGGCGCAAACGAGTCTCGCGTGGCGACTCCGCTCCATGCCTGATCAGGCGCAAGGCGATGCGGGTCGGACCGTGAGGGGTTCCCATTATCTGTGCAAAGACCTCGAGCGCGGTCGCCGAAGTGAGCCCGCGATGTACGAGCCAGTCACCGGCCGCGACCAAGTCCAGCAAGCCGAGCCGCTTCGCGGCAATCGTCCAGCAGTGCCCTGGAGTGGCGAGACTGCCTTGATGAGGGGGTAGTTGACCGACCCGGTGTACAACGATCCCCGGTCGGGCTACCTCGTGAGGGTGGGTGCTGTAAAAGGTCAGTGGCCGCGGGTTGCCGACCTCGACGCCGTACGACCACAATCCCGTAACTCCGCTGGCCACGGTTGCCGCAGGTAGCGACTTCAACGCGGCGGCGACGAGCACACGATGCGTGACTTCCAGGTCCGCGCAGACGTACACGCCGCGAAACAGCCGCATGTAATTTTTGCCCGTGAGCGAACCACGGCCGACCCCGGCGCTGAGCGCCTCCTGGAAGGTGAACGGCCCGTGGCGGAGGTGCGCAGGGACTTTCATCCTGTCAGGCTCGCCGATTGGGGCGCTGGCCGTGTGAGTCTGTCCACAGGCGGCCCGTATTTTGCGTAGTTGTTCATGAAGTCGCGTTTTGAATGACGAATAACAACACGGGACGGGTAGGTCGGGGGCAAGGGCGCCGCGAACATGGCAAAATTGCCCATGCAACGCACTCCTCTTGAAAGAAGCGCATCTTGACGAACATTGTGATCATCGGCGGCGGCCCGGCCGGGTATGAGCCGGCGCTGGTCGCCGAAGCGCTCGGCGCTCACGTCACGTTGATCGACCGCGACGTCGCAGGCGGCGCGTGTGTGCTCTACGACTGCGTGCCGTCCAAGACATTCATCGCCAGCAGCGAGGTCATGACCAACGCGCGCAATGCACAGCTGCGCGGGGTGACCGTGGAGGGTGACTCCAAGGTCGTGATCGACGTACCGGTCCTGCACAAACACGTGAAGGACCTGGCCGCCGCGCAGTCCGCCGACATCAAGGCGGCGCTGGAGAAGTCGGGGGTGACGCTCGTACATGGGTCCGCACGGCTCGGTGGCGCCGGCGACCGTGGACGGCACAAGGTCGAGATCAACCCCGAGCACGGTGACTCGTGGACGGAGCTCGCGGACGTCGTCCTGCTGGCCACCGGGGCCTCACCGCGGATCGTGCCGGGCGCGGAACCGGACGGGAAGCGGATTCTCACCTGGCGCGATGTGTATGACCTGCCGCAGCTACCTGACCACTTGATTGTCATCGGTTCGGGCGTCACAGGCGCGGAGTTCGCCAGCGCCTATAACGAGATGGGCGTCGAGGTGACCTTGATCTCGAGCCGCGACCGAGTGCTTCCACACGAGGACAGCGATGCCGCGCAACTAATCGAAGACGTATTCACCCGTCGCGGGATGAAGATCATGAAGCACGGCCGGGCGTCGTCGGTGGTCAACACCGGCGACGGCGTACGGGTCCAGTTGGAAGACGGACGCTCGGTGGAGGGCTCGCACTGCCTGATGACGGTAGGTTCGGTCCCCAATACGAAGGGGCTCGGACTGGCCGAGTCGGGGGTCGAGACGGACAAGGGCGGATTCGTGACCGTCGACCGTGTCTCACGCACCAACGTGCCGGGTATTTACGCCGCCGGTGACTGTACCGGGCTGCTGATGCTGGCGTCGGTGGCGGCCATGCAGGGGCGGATCGCGATGGCTCACGCGCTCGGCGAAGCCGTGCAGCCGCTCAAGCTCAAGACCGTCTCGTCCAATATCTTCACCCACCCGGAGATCGCGACCGTCGGTATTGGTGAACGCACTATCGATGACAAGGCGATGGACGTGCGTTCGGTGATGTTGCCGCTCGGCACCGGGCCCCGCGCAAAGATGGCCGGCCTCACCGACGGGTTCGTTAAGCTGTTCTGCCGCCCGCAGACCGGTGCGGTCATCGGCGGTGTGATCGTCGCGCCGTACGCCTCGGAGCTCATTTTGCCCATCACGATGGCCGTTCAAAATAATCTGACGGTGGCCCAGATCGCGTCTACTTTCGCTATATATCCCAGCTTTACCGGGTCGATCACGGAGGCTGCGAGGCAGCTCGTCGCGCACGACGGTCGTGCTGAGCTTCGAGGCGGTCGGCACCGACCGGATGTACACGCCGTGTGGCCGTCACCGTTGTGCGTAAGCAGTACGGCGCTCGGATTGCGCGCCGCGACTGACTTGCCCATCTCGTGCGGTGTGGCCGGGTCGCCCGTCGTACTCACGAGCAGCACCGGCGTACCTTTCGGCCAGGTGAGCGCTCCGAGCGGGTCCGGTGGTACGGGCCACTCGTTACAGATGACGTCCGGCCGGTTGGCGAACACCGGGTGCAGACGGTTACCCGAGCGGGACATCGCGTAGGCGTCATCGAGCGAGGACGTCGCAAAGTCGCGACACATCACGGCGCTGTACGAGTCGTCCCCGTTAGACGTGTACTCGCCGGAGAAGATACTGCGCCCGGTGTAGTCGTCCACGGACAGCGCCAACAGCGTGCCGTCCTTGTCCGCGGCCGCCTGGCGCAACGCCCAGCCGAGGTAGGGCCAGCGCTTCGCGGAGTAGAGCGCCGCGCTGATGCCGATGTTGAGGTAGGTCTGGTCGACGTAGTCCGAGCTAGTGAGGTACTTCGACTTGATGTTGTCGTCTTCGAGTGTGGCGGTGAGGTACTGCGCGAGACCGATGCACACTTTCTCGCAGCTACCGGTAAATCGGTGTAGTGCCTTGTCGAAGGCGGCCGTTTGGGCCGACGACAGCTGCTGCTTGGTCAGTGCGGGGTCCATCACTCCGTCCAGCACGAACGCGCGCACCTTGTCCGGGAACATGTTGGCGTAGGTCTGCCCGATCGCGGTGCCGTACGAGTAGCCGACGTAGCTGATCTGATCCTCACCCATCGCGGTGCGGATCTTCTCCACATCACGCGCGACGTCCTTGGTGCCCATGTGTCCCAGCACGTCGGAGCCGGCCTTCGCGCACGCGTCGGCAAACTTTGCCGCTTGCTCGGTGTACGCCGATTCTTCCGCGCTGGTTTTCGGGTTCGGATTGACGTCGGAGCTACCAGTGACGGGCCCACAGTAAAACGGGTCGCTCTGGCCCACTCCGCGTGGGTCGAACGAGACGACGTCGAAGGAGTCCTTGATCTCGTTGGAGAGCCCGCCGTACCAAGCCGGTAGGAAGTCGATCCCGGAGCCGCCCGGACCGCCCGGATTGCCTAGCAGTACGCCGATCCGCTTGCCGGGCTTCTTCGCCTCGTAACGATCGAGTTTGATCTCGATCGTGTCTCCGTTTGGCTTGTCGTAGTCGAGGGGCACCTTGAGACTGGCGCATTCGAGCCCGTCATCACCGCATGGTGCCCATGCCACGGCGCCGTCCTCAGCGGTGCGGCCCGACTTTGCGATCTGCGCGGGAGCCTTCGACTGCTTCTTAGCCATGCTCAGCACGGTGGCCATCACGACGCGGGCGCCCGGGTTGTCGTGGTCCGCGTCGGTCAGTTTGTCGACGATCTGATCGAGCCGGGCGTGGTCGGTGACGGCACCGTTTTTGACCCCGGTTGCGATCGCTTTGGCGACACCGTCCTTGAACTCACTCCAAGTGGGCGCACCCTTGTACGCCGGGAGCTCTGGCAGCTGCGCGATGTCCGGAGTCGGCGGCTGCGGGTAGCGGGGGGCCGCCGTACCGTCCAGTACGACGGCCCGTCCACAGCCAGACAACGCCAGAACCGCGATGAGCACGGTGATGAGGAGGCAGCCGCCGCGGCGCCGGTGCGGCGTACTCACGCGGCAGTCGCCTGCCGAACGGGGCGGACTAGTCCTTGATCTCGCAGAGCACCGAGCCCTGCGTAATCGTCTGGCCGGCCTCCAGTGACATGCCGGTCACGGTGCCGTCCTTGTGCGCGGTGACCGGGTTTTCCATCTTCATGGCCTCCAGTACGACGATCAGGTCGCCCTTGGAGACCTGATCGCCCTCTTCGACCGCGATCTTCACGATCGTGCCCTGCATTGGGGCCGCGACCGCGTCGCCGGAGACCGCCGCGCCGGCCTTGCCGCCACCGGAGCGCCTCGGGGCTACCTTCTTCGCGCCACCGCCGCCGAAGGTCAGCTCGCCCGGGAGCGAGACCTGCACCCGCCGGCCGTTGACCTCGACAACGACGTTCTGCCGCGGGCCGACTTCCTCCGGCGCCTCGGCCGGCGTCTCGAACGGCTCGACTTGGTTGTCCCACTCGGTCTCGATCCACCGTGTGTGGACGCTGAAGGCATCGGCCTCGGTTCCGTCCGCGCGAATCGCGGTGAATGCGGGATCGCGAACGATGGCGCGATGGAACGGCAGTACTGTCGCCATTCCCTCGATCTGCATCTCGTCGAGGGCGCGGCGGGAGCGTTCGAGCGCCTCTTGGCGGGTCGCGCCGGTGACGATGAGCTTGGCGAGCAGCGAGTCGAACTGGCCGCCGATCACGGTCCCGCTCTCGACACCGGCATCGAGACGCACGCCGCCGCCGGCGGGCGCGACGAAGGTCGTTACGGTGCCCGGTGCCGGCAGGAAGCCGCGGCCGGCGTCCTCGCCGTTGATGCGGAACTCGAAGGAGTGTCCGCGGGGGATGGGGTCTTCGTTGTACGCCAGCTTCTCACCGGCGGCGACCTTGAACTGCTCGCGCACGAGGTCGAGCCCGGTGGTTTCTTCGCTGACCGGATGCTCGACCTGTAGGCGAGTGTTGACCTCGAGGAAGGAGATCGTGCCGTCTGCGCCAACGAGGTACTCGACGGTACCGGCGCTGTAGTAGCCCGCCTCCTTGCAGATGGCCTTGGCCGAGGAGTGGATCTGCGCGCGCTGCTCATCGGTCAGGAACGGCGCGGGCGCCTCCTCGACGAGTTTCTGATAGCGGCGCTGAAGCGAGCAGTCGCGGGTGCCGACGACGACCACGGTGCCGTGCTGGTCGGCGATGATCTGTGCCTCGACGTGCCGCGGCTTGTCGAGGTAGCGCTCGACGAAGCACTCGCCGCGACCGAACGCGGACTCCGCCTCGCGGACCGCGGAGTGAAACAGCTCGGGGATCTCTTCCATGGTGCGGGCGACCTTGAGCCCGCGGCCCCCGCCGCCGAAGGCAGCCTTGATCGCGACCGGCAGGCCGTGTTCCTCGGCGAAGCTAACAACCTCGTCCGGCCCGCCGACCGGGTCGTTGGTGCCGGGCACCAACGGCGCGCCGGCGCGGGTGGCGATGTGCCGCGCGGTGACCTTGTCGCCAAGGTCTCGGATGGCCTGCGGGCTGGGTCCGATCCAGGTGATGCCCGCGTCGATGACCGCCTGCGCGAAGTCGGCGTTCTCGGAAAGGAACCCGTAACCGGGGTGAATCGCGTCGGCGCCGGACTGCTTGGCCGCGTCGATGATCTTGTCGATGACGAGGTAGGTTTCTGCGCTGGTCGAGCCGCCCAGCGCGAACGCCTCGTCGGCCATCCGCACGAACGGTGCATCGCGGTCGGGTTCGGCGTACACCGCGACGCTGGCGATGCCGGCGTCCTTGCACGCCCGGATGACGCGGACAGCAATTTCGGCGCGGTTCGCGACGAGCACCTTGTTGAGCGTGGCTGACATGGGATGGCCTTTCGATTTTGTGGTCATTCGGTCGTGCTTACGTGTGTGTGGTCAGTTGATATTTGGTCTGTAGCCCTGCAGTAGGTCAGTCATCGGTATGCCGACCTGGCCGAGCAGTGTGCGCATCAGCGGGAGGCTGATCCCGACGACGTTGGTGTGGTCACCCTCGATCCTGTCGACGAACCAGCCGCCGATCCCGTCGATCGTGAACGATCCCGCGACCTGCAGCGGTTCGCCGGTGGCGACGTACGCCGCGATCTCCTCGTCGCTCATGTCGCCGATGTGCACTACGGTCGAGGCCGCGCCGCGAGCGGAACAATCCTCATCCAGTCGTACGACGGAGTGACCGGTGTGCAAGGTACCGCTGTTGCCGCGCATCGCGCTCAGCCGGCGCACCGCGTCGGCCTCGTCGATCGGCTTGCCGCGCACTTCACCGTCCATCTCGAACATCGAGTCGCAGCCGATCACGACCGTCGGCCCATCTACCGGACCGAGTTTCGATGCCACCGCGGTCGCCTTCGCGTTCGCGAGCGCGATGACCTGCTGGGCAGGGGAGGCGGCACCCATCGACGCGAGTACGGCGTCCTCGTCGACCCCCGAGACGATGACCTCGGGATCGATGCCGGCCGCGAGCAGGATTGCGCGCCGGGCAGGGGAGCGAGATGCCAGGACGATGGTAGCGGGGGCTGTGCTGCTCATTACCGCAGTGCGCCCGCCCGCCATCCGCCGATTCCGTGGCGAACCGGGAACCGCGCCAGCTGCACCGGGTCGGACCAGCTGCCGGTCACCCGCTTGGGCGCCGACGGTTGGTCGCCGGAGGCTGCGGCGAGCAGTACGACGGTCAGCGCGGCGAGCTCTTCGTCGGTCGGCTCGCCCGAGACGACACTGAAGGCCGGACCCGGGGCGGCTGGCGTCGTCGGCTCGTCCTGTGGTGTGGCGTCGCCGGTCACAGCGGGATGTTTCCGTGCTTCTTGGCTGGCAGTATCTGACGCTTGTTCTTCAGCGCGCGCATCGCCCGGACGACCTGGTTGCGGGTCTGGCGCGGCGCGATCACCGCGTCGATGTACCCGCGTTCGGCGGCCTGGTAGGGGTTCGCGAGCGTGTCTTCGTAGTAGTTGATGAACTTCTGGCGGGCAGCCTCCACGTCTTCGCCGCGGTCGGCCGCCTTGGCGAGCTCCTTGCGGTAGAGGATGTTGACCGCGCCCGCGGCGCCCATCACGGCGATCTGTGCGGTCGGCCAAGCGAGGTTGATGTCCGCGCCGAGGTGCTTGGATCCCATGACGTCGTAGGCGCCGCCGTACGCCTTACGGGTGATGATCGTGATCTTGGGGACGGTCGCCTCGGCGTACGCGTAAATCAGCTTGGCGCCACGGCGGATGATGCCGTCCCACTCCTGCGCCGTACCGGGTAGGAAGCCGGGTACGTCGACGAACGTGAGGACCGGGATATTGAACGCGTCGCAGGTGCGCACGAAGCGGGCGGCCTTCTCGCTGGCGGCGATGTCGAGGCAGCCGGCGAACTGCATCGGCTGGTTGCCGACGACGCCGACACTGCGGCCCTCGACGCGACCGAAGCCGGTGATGATGTTGGGCGCGAACAGCGGCTGCGTCTCGAGGAACTCACCGTCATCGACGATGTGCTCGATGACGGTGTGCATGTCATAGGGCTGGTTCGCGGAGTCAGGGATCAGCGTGTCGAGCTCGAGGTCCTCGGCCGTGACCTCCAGGTCAGCGTCTACATCGAAGGACGGCACCTCGTCGAGGTTGTTGCTCGGCAGGTAGGAGACGAGTGACTTGACGTACTCGATCGCATCTTCTTCGTCGTCGCCCATGTAGTGCGCGACGCCGCTCTTGCTGTTGTGGGAGTACGCGCCGCCGAGTTCCTCCATGCCGACGTCTTCACCGGTGACGGTCTTGATGACGTCGGGGCCGGTGATGAACATGTGCGAGGTCTGGTCGACCATGACGGTGAAGTCGGTGATGGCGGGGGAGTAGACCGCGCCGCCGGCGCACGGGCCCATGATGAGCGAGATCTGCGGGATGACGCCGGATGCGTGCACGTTACGCAGGAAAATCTCGCCGTAAAGACCGAGCGATACGACGCCTTCCTGGATACGCGCGCCGCCGGAGTCGTTGATGCCGATGACGGGACAGCCGATTTTCATGGCCATGTCCATCACCTTGACGATCTTCTCCCCGAAGACCTGACCGAGGGACCCTCCGAAGACGGTGAAGTCCTGGGCGAACACGCACACCTGACGGCCGTCGATGGTGCCGTAGCCGGTCACGACACCGTCGCCGTACGGTCGGTTCTTCTCCTGGCCGAAACTGGTAGATCGGTGCCGCGCGAACTCGTCGAGAGCCTGGAACGAGCCCTCGTCGAGGAGCATCTCGATGCGCTCGCGTGCGGTCTTCTTGCCCTTGGCGTGCTGCTTCTCGACGGCCCGGGCCGAGCCCGCGTGTACGGCGTCTGCGGTACGGCGCTCTAGGTCGGCGAGTTTGCCGGCGCTGGTGTGGACATCGATCTGCGGCTTCGAATTTGACGTATCGGTCACGAGGATGAACTTTAACTGTTAGCGAACTCGCGGGAGACGGCGCGGTGGGTCCATTCACTACTGTGCAGTGTGTGAACCCTTCCGATGCGCCTCAACTCTCGCCTCAACCGCTGCGAATCGCGGCGCTCGAAAAGTACGCCGCATGGCACCCGTTTTGGACCAATATCGACGTCGTCGCCGAGACCGGCTCGACCAACACAGACCTGCTGGAGATCGCGGCCGAAGGCGCCCCCGAGGGTACTGTTCTGGCGACCGAGAGCCAGGTCGCCGGCCGCGGCCGCCTTGACCGGGCGTGGGCCGCGCCGCCGTCGCGAGGGCTCGCGGTGTCCTTCCTACTGCGTCCTGGCGCGATACCGACCGCGCAATGGGGATGGCTGCCGTTGGTGACCGGACTCGGGGTGTACGACGCGCTGCTGAGTCTCGGCGTCGATGTCGCGATCAAGTGGCCCAACGACCTGCAGGCCGGGCCGGAACGCAGCAAATGCTGCGGGATACTGGCGCAGGCCGCCAGTACGACGCCCGCGGTCGTGATCGGCTGCGGGCTCAACGTGCTCGAGAGTGCCGACGAGCTGCCGCCCACCGGAACCTCCGTGGCCTTGGAACTGCCCGGCGTCGCGATCGACCGCACCGACGTACTGATCCGGCTACTCGACGGGTTCGCGCGCCGGTATTCCCAGTGGTACGCCGATCCAGGCGACCAGGAGCTTGTCGCTGCCTACCGCGCAGCGTGCGGGACCATCGGGCTGGATATCACCGTGACCCTGCCTGGGCGTGACGTACCCATGCGCGGTGTCGCCCGTGACGTCGACATAGAGGGCCGGCTGGTCGTCGAGACGAGCGACGGAGTGCAGGCGGTCAGCGCCGGTGACGTCGTACACGTCCGGCCCGCCACGCCCTGATTGACTGTGAGGATGGCGTTGTGAGCACTGTTGATATTTGGACCGATGGCGCCTGTAAGGGAAATCCGGGAGTGGGCGGTTGGGGAGCCTGGCTGCACGCTGGTGAGCACCGCAAGGAGCTGTTCGGCGGCGAAGCGGACACCACCAACAACCGGATGGAGCTGACCGCCGTCATCGAGGGCCTGCGCGCACTGACCAAGCCGTGCACCGTCACCCTGCATGTGGATTCGACGTACGTGATGAACGGGATCACGAAGTGGGTCTCCGGATGGAAGCGCAACGGCTGGCGTACGAGCGCGAAGGCTCCCGTCAAGAACGCGGATCTGTGGCAGGCGCTTGACGACGAGGCCGCTCGGCATCAAATCACCTGGAAATGGGTCAAGGGCCACTCCGGAGATCCCGGCAATGAACGCGCCGACGAGCTCGCCAACCGCGGCGTCGAGCAAGTGCGGGCGGCGCTGAGGTAAGTCCTGCCCGCGCTGGTGGTTAGGTGACGGCCGCGATAGCGAAGCCGTCCCAGCCTTTGCTGCTGACGGTCTGGATTACGGTCGCATCCAGGTCCGCGCTGCTGCCGATGAACTTGAGTGACTCGCGGATCGCGCGCACGTTGTGGTCCGCGGAATCGCTGTCGACAACGCGGCCGTCCCACACGACATTGTCCAGCACGATGACGCTGCCCGGACGAGTCAGTTGAAGCGCGGCCGTGAGGTAGTGGACGTTGTTAGGCTTGTCCGCGTCGATAAACACCAAGTCGAACGGCTCGGTGTCCGCCTCGATGAGCTGCTTCAGCGTGTCGGTCGCGCTACCGACCCGGATGTCGACGCGCGACCCGACGCCGGCCTGATCGATGTTGGCTCGTGCGACGTCCGCATGGAGTTGCTCGCGCTCACAAGTGATGACTCGGCCCTGCTCGCCGACCCCGCGAGCCAGCCAGATGGTGCTGAACCCGGCGAGCGTACCGACCTCGAGAACGCGGCGCGCGCCGCCGATCTTGGCCAGCAACATGAGGAACTTTCCGGCCGTCGGCGCGACCTCGATCGCCGGCATACCTGCTTCACGCGCTCGCCGTACGCCGTCGACCAGAGCGCGATCGGGGTGCACAACGGTGTCGCTCAGGTACTGCTCGACGTTGGTCCACCCGTCGTTGAAAATGTGGCCAGCCGAATTTGATGGGGACGACATACCTCTAGTCTGCTCCGTGGCGACTGTTTTGGTTAGTGATGCCTTAGTTGGCAGCGTTGTGAGCGCAACCATATGCTGACACGAGTTCGGCCAGTCACGTCAGCACGCCAGCCACAACGCACATCACAGCGGGAGTTGATGGAATGAGCATTCTTGGGACACGCGTCGTCCGTAAAGAGGACCCCAAGTTTTTAACGCAGGGCGCCACCTATACAGATGATTTAGTTGACGAGCGTCTCAATGGGGCACTGTTCGCCACGATCGTGCGCTCGCAGGTCGCCCACGGCAAGGTCCTGTCGATCGACACCGCCGACGCGCTCGCCGCTCCCGGTGTTGTCGCGGTAATCACGGCGGCCGATCTCAAAGACCTCAAACCGATCCCGCACGGGTTCCCGTTCATCAACGAGGCGATCGTGCACCAGTGGCTGGTCGATGACGTTGTGCGGTTCGTTGGTGACCCGGTCGCCGTCGTACTCACCGAGGAGCGCTATCAGGGCGAGGACGCCGCGGAGCTGGTCGCGGTCGACATCGATCCGCTGCCCGCTGTGGTTCTGGTCGAGGACGCTGTCAAGGACGAGACGGTCCTTTTCCCAGATGCCGGAAGTAACATCGCGGCGACCTTCGGCCAGGACCGGCCCGAAGACTTCTTCGAAGGCTGCGAAGTTGTCGTCACCCAGCCAATCCTCAACCAGCGGGTTGCCGCCGCGCCGCTAGAGACGCGGGCCGCGTCGGCATTCTGGGGTGAGGACGGTCGCGTGACGATTTTCTGCTCCAACCAGGGTGCGCAGCAGGTGAAGGGCCAGATCGCCGGCTGGCTCGGGCTCGAGCCGGAGACCGTCCGAGTCGTTACCCCTGACGTCGGTGGCGGGTTTGGTGCCAAGATCGGCGCTGACCCCGAGTTCGCACTCGTTGCATGGATCTCCAAAATCGTCGGCCGGCCGGTCCGCTGGGCCGAGAGCCGTTCGGAAAACTTGGTCGGCATGGTCCACGGACGCGGCCAGCATCAGGTCGTCCGGATCGGCGGCAGCAAGGACGGCAAGATCGAGGCTTACAGCCTCGAGGTCGACCAGGAAGGTGGCGCTTACCCTCGCATTGGCGCCGTGCTGCCCAACCTGACCATGCTGATGGCACCCGGGGTGTACGGCTTCCCCAAGGTGCACGCCAAGGCGCGGGTCGTGCTGACCAACACCACTTCGACCGGTGCCTACCGCGGCGCCGGGCGGCCCGAGGCGACTGCCGCGGTCGAACGGGCGATGGACCTGTTCGCCGCCGAGATCGGGATGGACCCGAGCGACATACGCCGTAAGAACCTGCTGCCGAAGTTCACCGAGCCACACACCACGCCGATGGGCGCGACGTACGACAGCGGCGACTATCAGGCCGCACTGGAGAAGGTTCTGGACGCGGCCGGGTACGCTGACCTGCGCAAGGAACAGCAGGCCCGCCGCGACCGTGGTGACGTCAAGCAGCTCGGTCTCGGGATTTCGGTGTACGTCGAGATCACCGGCGCCGATAATGGCTCCGGCGCGTTGGAACACGCCAAGCTCGAGATCCACAAGGACGGCACGGCAACTGTGCTAACCGGCACGTCCCCGCACGGACAGGGCCACGACACGGCGTACTCGATGCTCGTCAACGACCAGCTCGGAATCCCGATGGACAAGGTCACGGTCATCCACGGCGACACCGATCTGATCCCGGCCGGTGGCGGCACGATGGGCTCGCGCAGCCTCCAGCAGGGTGGTGCGGCGGTGCACAAGGCGGCCATCGAGCTGATCGAGGAGGCACGCAAACGCGCGGCCGACATCCTTGAAGCCAACCCCGAGGACCTCGTCATCGACAAGGCCAACATGGGGCTGTCCGTGAAGGGCACCCCGGGTTCGACCGTCAGCTTCGCCTCGCTTGCCGAGAAAGAGGAGTTGATGATCGACACGATCTTCGATGCCGGCGTACCGACGTTTCCCTTCGGTGCGCATCTTGCGGTTGTCGAGGTCGACGTCGAGTCGGGCAAGGCGCAGGTTCTGCGGCTGATCGCCGTTGACGACGCGGGCACGATCCTTAACCCGCTGTTGGCCGAGGGCCAACGTCACGGTGGGTACGCCCAGGGTGTCGCGCAGGCGCTGCTCGAGGAGATCCTCTACGACCCGGACGGCAACCCGCTGACCTCGACGCTCGCGGACTATCCGTTCGTGTCGGCGACCGAGCTGCCGACCTTCGAACTGGTCCAGATGGAGACGGTGACGCCGGTCAACCCGCTAGGCGCAAAAGGCATCGGGGAGGCCGGAACCATCGGTTCGACCCCGGCAGTACAAAACGCGGTCATCGATGCCGTGTCGTACCTCGGCGTACGACACATCGATATGCCAACTAGCGCGATGCGCGTGTGGAAGGCGATCAACCAGGCAAGTAACAATGCCGGAACCGATCGGAAGGACTCCTAATGCAGGTCTCCATGACCGTCAATGGTCAGTCACGCACTGACGAGGTAGAACCTCGGCTTCTGCTGGTGCACTATCTACGCGAAGTAGCCGGTCTCCGGGCGACCAATATCGGCTGCGATACGACCTCGTGCGGTGCGTGCACGGTCATCGTGGACGGGCTGACGGTCAAGTCCTGCACGGTGCTCGCCGTGCAGACCGACGGCTCCGAGGTGACCACGCTCGAGGGGCTGCCCCAGAAGGACGGCAAGATGCACCCGGTGCCGGCGGCCTTCCACTCCGAGCACGGCCTGCAGTGCGGTTTCTGTACGCCGGGCATGGTGATGGCTTCGATCGGCATCCTCAAAGACAATCCGCACCCGACCGACCGCGAGGTACGAGAGGGACTGGAAGGCAACCTGTGCCGGTGCACGGGCTACCACAACATCGTCAAGGCGGTCCTCAAGGCCGCTGAAGCGGGCGCCGCTGCCGGCACCGTAGGCGCATCGGAGGTGTCGGCATGATCCCATCCAACTTTGAATTCGTCCGGGCCGGTTCGGTCGACGAGGCGCTGAGTGCGCTGACCGAACACGGCGACGAGGCCAAACTGATCGCCGGCGGCCATTCGCTGCTGCCGCTGATGAAGCTGCGCCTAGCTGTTCCGGGCGTACTGATCGACGTGGCCCGGTTGACCGAACTGTCGTATGTGAAGGTCGATGGCGACGAGGTCGCGATCGGAGCTACGACGCGACATTACGAGCTCAACACCTCGCAGGTCGCTAAGGACGAGGTGCCGCTGCTCGCGCACGTCGCCGGCCTTGTCGGTGACCCGCAGGTGCGTCACCGTGGCACGATCGGCGGCACCATCGCGCACGCCGACTCCGCCTCGGACATCCCGACCGCGCTGCTCGCGCTCGATGCGAAACTGATCGCGCAGGGCCCGAAGGGTAAGCGGGAGATCGCTATCACCGACTTCTTCCTTGGCTTTTTCGAGACCGTTCTTGAGCCTGACGAGATGCTCATCGAGGTTCGGGTGCCCAAGCTGGGCTCATCGGTCGGGTGGGGATACGAGAAGTTTCATCGGCGCGAGAATGACTGGCCGGTCGTGGCCGTGGCCGCGGTCAACGGCAAGGTGGGTATGGCCAACATGGCCGGGACCGTGATCCGAGCGTCGGCCACCGAGCAGGCGCTCGCGTCTGGCGCGTCGATCGAGGACGCGGCCGCGTCCGCGGCCGAGGGCACGTCGCCGTCCTCGGACATGCACGCCGACGCCGAGTATCGGCAGCACCTCGCACGGCTGCTCACCAAGCGCGCGCTGCAGACCGCCTCGGGCAACTAGGTCATTTAGCCGCCGAGAACGCGGCCGATCCAGCAACAATGCACACGATGATCCCGGCGATCACGCCCAAAGACAGGGTCGCCGGGACGTGCACTGCCATGATGGGGACGAACAGCGGCAAGACGACGCCGGGAATCGCCCAACGCAGTAGGCGTTTCATCGGCACACCCCAGCGCAGCGACACAATCGTGTTGGTGAGGTAGAACAGCGCGACTCCTCCGCAGAGGCTGATAGCGGCGCCCAAGGCAAGTGGATCCCCGGGCGCCGCGACGACGGTGGATAGGCCAGCGGCGAACATCGTCACCCCTATGACGAGCAGGTATGGCAGGAACATCACCGTGTCGAGCAGCCCGTTGAAGTCGTGGCTGCTGCTGAGCCGGGCGAGACCGGTCTCCATGGTGTTGATGCCGAACACGAAGAACCCTGATGCCAGCGAGCAGATGGCAATGAAACCGACGAGTGCAGCGATGCCTGAGGCGATTGTCCAGCGCTGGCTCAGACTGGTGACCAGGCTGAGGACCGACTCGCCCATCAAGATGATCATGAACAGCCCCAGGCGCTCGCTGGCGTGAGCAGTGTCGACCAAAAGCGATCGCGATCCTGAGGCTCGGCCCACGCGAAGCAAAGCGGCCTCGACCAAGATGGCCGCCGCCCACAATGCAAAGTTGAACGGCGTCGGCACCAGTGCGGCGGCTACCCAGATCGCAGCGGTTGCGCCGTTGTACATAAATGTTCGGCTACGAGTCCGGCCGGAATCCTTCGTGCGATACAACCACAGCCCGAGCAGGACCAGCCGAAGCGCGGCACACGCAAGGGAGAACACGCCAGCACGGTCCACGCTGTCGGTGACAGATGCTGCCATGAGACCAACGAGCCCCATCGACACGAGCAACGCGGGCACGAGCAGGCGAGTCGGCAGCGTTGGCAGCGGATTGATGCTCACCATGATGTTCGTCCACGCCCACCACGCCGGGATCGACCACGCAACAAAAACGAGAAACTCGAACGGTCCCGGCGAACCATGAAGGTCGTGGGCGAGTTGAGTGATGAAGACGACGAATGCCAAATCGAAGAAAAGCTCAAACCAGTCGACACGTCGACCGTCCGCCGAGGTAGTTCCGGTCTCATCGGCTCGGCCGTCCGCCGACGATTGCGTCATAAGTGAACCGTAGCGACCTGCTCGTGAGTGCAAAAGCCCCGCCGCTGTGGAAGTCGAAGGCCACGATCGAGTCCAAGCGTAGTGTCACCTCTGCGCTGCGCCAGTCCAGCGACCATGACGACCATGCGGTGGCGGACCTGATGGCGGACGTCTGGCAGGTGGGACCGGCGCAAGGCAAGGAGATCGCGGATGAGGCTCGACACCATCATCGAGAACGCTGACATCGTCACGATGGACCCGGCTCGTTCGCGAGCGACGCGGATGGGCATCTGGAAGGGCCGGATCGTCGGCCTGGACGAGGATCTCGACGGGTTGGGCGCGGCCGACATGATCGACCTGTCTGGTCGCTGCGTCATTCCCGGCCTGATCGACGGGCACACCCACAACGGCATTACAGGGCTGCGCATGCAGTCGCTGGACATTACCGGATGCGTCACGCCAAACGAGGCGCTTGACCGGATCCGCGCTGCCGCTAAGACGAAGCCAAAGGGCGAGTGGCTCGAGGTCGTCGGTTACGACCAGCGCGTGTTCGGCCGCGATATCACCGCCCGGGAGCTCGACGCCGCGGTCGGCGACCGCAAGGTCTGGGTGCGGCACATCTCCAGTCACTCCTCAGTCGTCTCCACGGCGGTACTGCGCGCGAGCAGCCATGCGGACGGGAACCTGCCGGCCGACGGTGTGCTGGTCGAGAATGCGCAGGACATCGTACGTGCGCAGCGGATGCCTTACACACAAGGAGAAATCGAGGCTGCTCTGGTCGCTGCCGGTCGCCAATGTCTCTCTGAAGGCATCACGATGTGCATTGATGCCGGTATCGGCGCCGGGATGACAAGCCTCGGGGGCGCAGAGCTCGCGGCGTACCAGGCGCTGTGCGAACGCGGCGAACTGCCGCAACGAATGCAGGTGATGGTGAGCATGGATGCGATTCATCCGATTGGGACAGCCGATTCCGACGTGTTTGCCGACGGTCTTGATCTCGGCATGCGCACCGGTTTCGGTGACGGATGGCTCTCGCTGGGGGCAATAAAAGCATGGCTGGACGGCGGCATGATGGTGCGCTCGGCAGCGGTCGTCGAGCCATACGCCGGGACGTCGAATACTGGCATGTTGTTGATCGATCACGACGATGCCAGGCAGCTCGTCCTCAGTGGTCACCGCGGCGGGTGGCAGATGGCGCTGCATGCGATCGGGGATCGTGCGATCGACGTGGCGTTGGGTGCGTTCGAATATGCACAGCAGCACTTTCCGCGCGCCGACGCTCGTCATCGCATCGAGCACGCCGGCATGATCCGACCGGACCAAGTGGCGCGGTTTGGCGCGTTAGGCATGACTATCGGCACTCAGCCGTGCTTCCTCTGGTATTCGGGCGATGACTTCGTTGAGCTCGTCGGCAGCGAACGCGTCGATTGGCTTTACCGTGGGCGCTCCCTGATCGACGCCGGGGTACGGCTGGTCGGCAGCACCGACCGGCCGCTGCCCGGCGACCCGCTACGCGGGATCCAGGTGATGGTGGATCGGCGTACCCCGAGCGGGGTCGTCGTCGGACCGGGCGAGCACCTGACCGTCGACGAGGCGCTCGCGGCATTCACGGTTAACGCCGCTTGGGCGGCCGGTCGTGAAGACGACCTCGGTTCGCTGAGCGCAGGGAAAGCCGCCGACTTCGTCGTACTCGGAACTTCGCCGTACGCCGTAGAACCGGCTCAGATCGGCGAGATTGACGTCCAACGGACTTATATCGACGGGTGCCTGCGCTTCGAGAAGTAGTCTGCGCCTCGGTCTTGTAGATTCATCGTAGACAGCGCGTGGTCTGCCGAGGAGGAATTGTGGGTTTTCCCGAAAACGTGTTGGCGCAGAACGAGAAGGTCGTGCGCAGTATCCACCCGCACTGGCTGACCGTGTTCGTGCCGTGCGTGGCCGCGGTGATCATCGTGGCCATTGCGGTCTTCGTTTCATGGATCACTCCGCCGACCTCCGGCTGGGATATCTTCCAGTGGATCGTCGTCGCGGTCGCGGTGATCTTGCTGATCGTGTTCACCGTCGTACCGTTCCTGCGGTGGCGCACGACGCACTACGCGATCACCACACACCGGGTGATGGTACGCCGCGGGATCCTCGCCAAGTCCGGCAAGGACATCGCGCTGTCGAAGATAACCGACGTGAGTTTCCATCAGTCGATCTGGGACCGGATCATCAGGGCCGGCAGCCTGCACATCGAGAGCGCCGGCGACAGCCCCGATGAAAACCTCAAAAACATCCCGAACAGCAACGATGTGCAGCAACTCCTCAACAGGCTGGTCGACGAGGACGCGCGCCGGATGTACGCCGGAGGGCAGCGTGAAATGCTCACGCAGCAACAGCCGTCCACGCCTTCGACGACCCCACAGACCTTCCCGGATCAGCAGCCGCACCAGACCTTCCCGGATCGGCAGGCTTTCCCAGATCAGCAGGCTTTCCCGGATCGGCGGGCTCCGCGGTCATCGGGTGACGGATGGGAGACCCAGCCCTGAGCAGCGACCCGCAGGACCACTGGTACGTCGCCTTCGGCTCCAACACGCTCGACGAACGGTTCGAGGCCTACCTGCTCGGCAGCGAGGCTGCGTCGGAGTACGGGCCCCACGAGCCGGGACCCGACCTGCGCCCACCGGCCGAGGCACGGTGGGTCGAGATCGACTACCCGCTGTACTTCGCCGGCGAGTCCTTACGTTGGGCCGGCGCGGTGTCGTTCGTCTCGCTCGCTCGCGATCGCGGTGGTGCATCAGTTGCACGGGCATTCCGGATCAGCGCGACCCAACTGGTGCACGTTGCGAAGGGCGAGAACGGCGTCGCCGACCTCTTGTGGACCCCGGAACTCGACGGCGTACCGGTAAACAGATGGGTGCCGCTGCCGGTCGCCGCCGGCGCTGGCCCGCAGGGGAAGTACAACGCCGCACTACGGCTACCCGACATCGACGGAGCGCTCGCCGTCACGTTGACGACGGCCCGCGCTTACCGTGCAGGCGTGCCGGGTGATGCGTATCGCGAAGTACTCCGCCGCGGCCTGAGCGCGTCCGGACGCCTCGATGACGTAGATGCCTACCTCGACGCGGCTGTTGCCAGATCTCGCCGGATGACCGCCGAGGGTGCGCCACCGCCCTACAACCCGCGGCTGGGCTACTGATCTAGAGCACGACCGAGCGGGAGCCTGCCGTGTAGGTCCGCTTGCATGGCAGTTCCCGTTCGTCTCAGGCTTTGCTCCCAGCCATCGAGCGTTAGCTGACGCTCTCGGCTAGTATCTCCGGATCGGCGGCCAGTGCGGCATAACGCCCGTCGGCGTCGATCAGACTGTGGTGGTTGCCCGACTCGACGACGGTGCCGTGCTCAAGGACGACGATCGTGTCCGCGTCACGAACGGTTGACAGGCGGTGCGCGATCGTAATCGTCGTACGTCCGCGACTTGCGGTGTCGATAGCCGCTTGTACGGCGCGTTCGGTCTCGTTGTCCAGCGCGCTCGTCGCCTCGTCGAGGACAAGGATGCGTGGATCGCGTAAAAGGGTGCGGGCAATTGCGACGCGTTGTTTTTCACCGCCCGAGAAGCGGTGTCCGCGGGCGCCGACGACAGTGTCGTAGCCGTCCGGTAGGGACGCGATGTAGTCATGGATCTGTGCGGCGCGCGCGGCGTTCTCGATCTCGGCGTCGGTCGCGTCGGGCTTGGCGTAGCGCAGGTTCTCGCGAATCGTGGTGTGCA
>CAJDTT010000037.1_pt1 | contig 25712 bp, 24 predicted proteins | sample 7389841 | NCBI WGS metagenome assembly CAJDTT01 (sample SAMEA7055655, study PRJEB34461) | soil metagenome | biome: terrestrial ecosystem; feature: Peninsula; material: soil | place: Antarctica | collected 2016
GAGCGGCATGGAAGACCTCGTCATCGCCGGCGGCACCGAGATGATGAGCCTGACCGGCACGATGGCCGCCCAGAAGCGTGAAGCGGGCCTGCCGCCGGCCCTGATGGGTGCGCACAACGAGCACCTCGACGAGTTCCACCCTCAGTCCCACCAGGGCATCTGCGCGGACGCGATCGCGGCGAAGGAGGGCATCTCCCGCGAGGCGCTGGACGCGCTGGGCCTGGAGAGCCAGAAACGTGCCAAGATCGCGATGGATGAGGGCCGTTTCGACAAGTCGATCATCCCGGTCTACAACCTCGACGGCTCCCTCGCCCTCGATCACGACGAGTACCCGCGCCCGAACACCACCGCCGAGTCCCTGGCGAACCTGAAGCCGGCGTTCACCGCGCTGGCCGACGCGCCGTACGACGAGGAGGGCCGCACCTTCCGCAAGCAGATCAACCGCAAGTACCCGGACCTGAAGATCGAGCCGGTGCACCATGCCGGTAACTCCTCCGGTGTCGTCGATGGCGCCGCGGCGGTCCTGGTCGCCTCGAAGGAGTACGCCGACAAGCACGGGCTGAAGACGCGTGCGCGCATCGTGGCCACCGCCACCATCGGTGATGATCCGACGCTGATGCTGAATGCTCCGGTCCCCGCGGCGAAGAAGGTTCTTGAGCGGGCCGGCCTGACTGGACATCGACCGCACCAAGATCAACGTCAACGGCGGCGCAATCGCCCTGGGTCACCCGATCGGCGCGACCGGCTCGATGCTGATCGGTACCGTACTGGACGAGCTGGAGCGCACCGGCGGACGCTACGGCCTGGTCACCATGTGTACCGGCGGCGGCATGGCTCCGGCGATCATCATCGAACGCGTCGACAGCTAGTCACAACGCTTCTCAGCGCACCGCAGTGACGAAGCGGGCGGGCACATGCCCCGCCCGCTTCGTCGTTCCGTAGTGACTTGCTCCACGCAGAGCCGTAGCCAATCCGCGGCGGCATGTTTCATTCCGGGTCGGGCTCGCGTGACGGGTTCGAGTCAGGCGGCGAGAGTAGACTGCGCAAGGCTGCCAGTCGCTCCGGCCGGGCCAGCACCGTGATCACGTCGCCAGTCTGGATGTGCACGCTGGCAGCACCGAGCAGCACCGAGTCGCCGCGCCGGATCGAGATCACAATGACCCCCTCGGGTAGTACAGCCTCGCCGAGAGATCGGTCGACGAGCGCCGACTCTTCGGTAATGGGGATCTCGGCGATGCCGGCATTGGCCGACCTGCGAGATAAACGTCGGGTCTCGGTGCGCAGTGCGACGTGGTAAGCGCGCACGACGTCGCTGATCGCGAGGATCCCTCGTACCTGGCGCCGACTATCAAGGACTGTCAGCCACGGATGGCCCTCTGGTAGCGCGTCGATCGCGACATCGAGGTTTGCTTCATCCACGACCGAGGGTGCGGTGGCATCCAGCCGCCGGGACACCGGGGAGTCTTCCGGTTCTGTGCGCAGGTCAGCGAGGTCGACCGTACCCCGGAAACGACCGTCGGCGTCGGTGACTGGGGCGCCGGGAACACCGGCACGCTCTAGCTCGCTGATCGCCACCGCGACTAGAGTCTCGGCAGTCAGCACAGCACGCGGCGGAGACATCGCTGCACTGACGCGGATCCGGTCCAGCAGCGGTAATCCGAACCGTAGTCGCGCGGACTGTGCCTCCTCGCGGTTGCGCAGCTGGCTACGATAAATCGTCTGGTCGGTGCGCCGCGCGATCAGGTAGGCCACGCCGACGGCGATCATCGCCGGCGCGAGTATGGTCAGGCTACCGGTCATCTCCGCAACCATTAACATCATCGCAAGTGGCGCGCGCGCAATACTGCCGAAACAGGCCATCATGCCGACGATGACGAACGGGGCCGGCGAGTGCGGGATACCGGGCGCGATGGGCTCGAGCAGTCGCCAAACCGCGGCTCCGACAAACGCGCCAATGACCATTCCCGGCCCGAAGATGCCACCGGAGCCACCGGTGCCGATCGACAGTGACGTTGCGAGGATCTTCGCGAGCGGCAGCGCCAGGACGATCCACAACGGCAGCGCGAGCAAACTGCCCCGGTCCAGCCCATGCTGCACCCAGCCGTACCCGGTCCCGAGCACCTGCGGGATCGCCAGCGCCAGCAGCCCGACCAGCAGCCCGCCGACCGCAGGCCGAAACGCCTTGCTCATCGGCAGCCGCTCGCTTAGCGCGACGATGCCGTAGAACGTCTTCGCATAGAGCAGCCCGACCAGCCCTGCCAGCACGCCGATGAGCGCGAACCAACCGAGCTGGATCGGCTGGTGAAACTGGTAGGCCGGCGCGGCGTAGCCGAACAACGGCGAGAACCCCTCGATGAAGCCGAACACTGTGTAGCCGACGATCGACGAGATCAGGCCGGGCACCAGCGCTTCGACCTCGAAGTCGTCGCGGTAGACAATGTCCGCCGCAAGCACCGCCCCGCCCAGCGGAGCTCCGAAGATCGCCCCGATACCCGAGCCGATACCGATTGACACAGCAACACGGGCGTCTTCTGGCGAGAGGTCGAGCGTCCGCGCCAGTAGTGAACCGAACCCTGCCGAAATCTGCGCGGTCGGTCCCTCGCGCCCGCCGGAGCCCCCGGAGCCGATCGTGATCGCCGACGCGACCATCTTTACCCCCACTGCACGGGCCCGGATCATCCGCGGGTTCCGATGCACAGCGTCGATGGCGGCGTCGGTACCGTGCCCCTCGGCCTCTGGGGCCAGCCAGAACACCAACACGCCTGATATCAGCCCGCCGACGCAGACAACGATCGGAATCAGCCACCAATGCGCGAAGGATCCCGTTCCGCCGAAACCACCCTCACCGGTCGGGTCCGGTGGCCGGTAACCGGCGGCCAGCCCCAGAAACAGGCGGGTCGCTGCTCGTAGCGCCGTGTAGAACACCACTGCGCCTAACCCGGCGATCGCACCGATCATCGTGCCCAGCACGATCCACTTCTGTAGATAGCTGGCTCGACGTGTCCAGGCACCTACAGCGGTTCCGAGTCCACGCAGGCGCTCACGCAGGGCGATCATCGGTTGGCGGCCGTCACCAGCAGGTTCAACGCATGAGCCAGCCGGTCCTGATCGGCAGACGGAATATTCTCGAGCAGACGAGCAATCTGCTGCGTGCGACGCCGCGTACTCTCGGCGATCAGTAACTGACCCGCCGGCAGCAACCGCAGAGACACCTGGCGCCGGTCTGACCGATCCGTGCTGCGACGTACCAGCCGCTTGGATACCAGGCGGTCACACATCCTGCTGGCCGTCGACGTGACCACCCCCAGCTCGTCGGCGAGCTGCTTGACCCCCAGCTTGCCATGCTGCTCAAGCAGCACCAGAGCCCGAAACTGTGGCAACGTCACCTCAGGCGTCGTTCCAGCCAGCGCGTTAGACGCGACCGCAACGAACACTCGACCGGCAGCCAGGACCGCGTCGACGACGGCAGACTGGCCTTCGATCACTTGGCTCGCATCCTCGACCGGTGGACCCGCTGCATGAGCATCGCCCGAGCGTTCACTCTTGGTAGTCATCGTATCGGAGCATACAGCAACTATTGCTATATGCACGCACAGCTTGGGCGGCGGATGCGCTGGGCCTTCGCTGTCCAGCAGGGACGACTGCGGATCGATTCGCGCGACGGCGGGGACGGCAATCTACTCCTGCCGGAGACTGCACGCTGGTGTAGCGTCCGGCCATGATCCTTCCCAAGGTCCGAGACTCTCGTTTCGTGACGATTCGGCGTGGTGGGACTCTCACCGATTTGGACCACCGCCTTCTCGCGCTCTGGGCTGCATCGTGCGCGCAGCACGTCCTTGACCTGTTCGAGTCTGTTCGGCCCGATGACTCGCGGCCTCGTCAGGCAATTGAGCATGCTCGCGCCTGGGTGCGCGGCGAGGTGAAGATGATGGAGGCGCGCGCAGCGGGCGGCCATGCAATGGGCGCAGCCAGAGACCTGCGCGGGGCACCTCGGCACGCCGCGTACGCCGCTGGCCAAGCCGGGGCCGTCGCCCACGTCGCCGCGCACGAGCTCGGCGCGGCCGCCTACGCAATCAAGGCGGCACGGGCTGCCGCTCCGGAAGGCGAGAAAGAGGCCGCGGGTCGCCTCGAGTCCCGATGGCAGCGTGACCAACTTCCCGCGGCGATTCGCGAGCTCGTGCTTGATGACCAGAGGCTGCGCAACGATATCTGTTGGTCGGTCTTTGACTGCTGAGCGCGCGAGCTGGCCGGTCGAGTGTTCATCAAAGGAGCACGTCCTGGTGCGGGGTCGACTGACCGCCCGGACTGCAGCGTGAGCCGCTTGACGCTAGTGAAGGTTATGCCCATACTTCGGGACAAGTTGGTATTGCGGGCTCCGCACAGACCGCGGTCCGCATCGTGACAGGAGACGCGCATGACCGGTAGTATCCAGACGATTTCGATTCCTCACCTCGGAGGCTCGACGATCGGTTACAAGTTCGGTAGGCCGTACGACCCGGACCTTCCGACGCTCGTCCTTTCTAACTCATGGAGCACCTCGGCCGAGTTGTACCGGCCTCAGTTCTCGGATGAGGATCTCAACAAAACGGCGAACGTTCTCGCCATCGAGCCGTATGGGCACGGCGCAACCAGAGCGACCTACGCCGACTTCACCTACTGGGATAGCGCAATCGCGAACCTGCAAGTGCTTGACGCACTCAACATCACCAACGCATTCGTGCAAGGCACGTCCCAGGGAGGCTGGGTGACGGTGCGCACGGCGCTACTGGCGCCGGACCGGGTCAAGGGGATCATCCCGCTGGGCACGTCCATGGACTACGAAAGCCAGCGCAGCCGCGATCTCGGATGCTGGGACGGCATCGGATTCTGCACGCCAGCGATCGACACTCTCGCCGACAGCGTCGACGCCGACTGGACGATCCCGACCGACATGGTCGACGCAGTACTTGTTGAAGGATTCGGCGACACCGTCACCGACGAGATGCGCGCACTCTGGCACGCCGAACACCAGAAGAACTATGCCGGGGACGACGGCCGGCAACGTCTGCGGACGATCGCGATTAATTTGCGGGACCGCGACGGCCTGCACGGGCGGCTCGACCAGGTCACTTGCCCTGTGCTGTGGATGCAAGGCACCGCGGACCGGGTGTACTCCGCGGGCAACGCCGAGGAGGAGATCGCCCTGTTCACCAACTCCGAGGAAGCCCAACTGAAGATCATCGAGGACGGGCAGCATTTCTTGAGCGCATCTCATCCCGCACCGGTGAACGCGGCAACAATCGACTTCATCAACCGCTGGAAGTAGCCAAGCCCATCGTCACCGGGCCTGACGATTAACGTTGATCGCACTCTTTCGCGCGAGACTCCCCCACTGACCGAAGCTTGTCTATTCGGGGTTCCGCCGAAGCCAGTCGAGTACCTGCCGGGCGTGGGTGTTCGGTGGAAAGATCGGGTAGAAGACATGCTCGATTACGCCATCGCGGATGACGAGTGTCATTCGCGAATAAAGGCGATCGTGACCGTCAGCAGCGAACGTGGGTAGATCGAGGGCCGAGTCCAGCTCGAACCCCTCGTCCGAAATCATCGCGAACGGCAGTTGAAGACGTTGCACGACTTCGTCCTGATAATCGCTGCCCTGGCTTGACGCGCCGTAGACCGAAGTGACTCCAAGTGCTTTCAGGTCCGCGAAGTGATCCCTGAAATCGCACGCCTCCGTGGAACAGCCCCGCGCACCGGGTATCGAGTCCCAGCCATCCGGGAGAGCGACATCCGGACGCCCGGTGAGTGGGTAGAAGTAGATGATCGATCGCCCGGCCGGAAGTTTCGCGAAGTCGAGCAAGGTCCCGTCCGACGTCGCGATTGCAATTTGCGGTAATCGGCGCCCTGGCAAGTGCCGCGCGGCTCCGTCATCGGTAGGAACAGGAAGCCCTTCGGGAAGGGCGGTGTAGTCGGCGGCCATAGTCCTCAATGATAAAGGTTGACCCCGACGGAATGGCCAAGTGACGGCACTCAGGTTTCATTCTCATCATCAGCGGTTCGACCCCACGCCATTACTCGTGCCGTACGTCGTTGAGGTGGCACGGTAAATCAACTGGAACGTCTAACTCAACTCGACGACACTTCCTGCGTGAGGTGGTTCACCCGGTGGCCGCTGCCGCAGCCGATCCCCTAGACACACCCGCGCGCGCGTCGCAGAATGACCGCATGGTCGATGATGTGGATCGCGCCCACTTGCGGCGATGTGTGGATCTTGCTCGAACGGCGCTGGAGACGGGAAACGAGCCGTTCGGATCGCTGCTGACAGACGGCGACGGTCAAGTGCTTTTCGAGGACCACAACCGTACGTCGAACGGCGACCAGACGCGCCACCCTGAGTTCGCGATTGCGCGCTGGTCGGCAGCACACCTGACACCGGAGCAACGCTCTGTCGCAACGGTCTACACCTCCGGCGAACACTGCCCAATGTGCGCGGCGGCGCACGCCTGGGTCGGTCTAGGACGGATCGTTTACGCCAGTTCCTCGGCCCAGTTGACGGCGTGGCGCGAGGCAATGGAATTACCGCCGCCGCCGGTGCGACCGATGGCGATCACCGAGTTGACTCCGGGAGTGATCGTCGACGGTCCCGTTGATGACTTAGCCGAGGAGGTCCACGAACTCCAGCAGCAATACGTCGAACAGCACGGATGACGCAAGATCCCCGCCCCTAGCATCGAATCGTCCCAACTGGCCTATGGCCCGCGAGGCCGAGTCCATTCACGTCTCAGTTCCGCAGCGACGTACTAAATGCCGAAGATCCTGTGCGGACACAACCTGACTAGGAGCCGGCACTAGGCTCGACGCATGAAACTTAGCTTGTGGCTCCCAGCAAATCGCTCATGGAATGACTTGCTCACATTGGCGACTCACGCCGAACAGTCCGGATGGAGCGGTCTGTGGCTGGCCGACCATTTCATGACCAACACTTCTGAACCGAACTCCGATCCGATGGGCGAGTGCCTCGCGCAGCTTGCCGCTCTCGCTGCCGTCATCCCGCGGGTCCGCATCGGGTCGCTCGTCCTGGGCAACACGTACCGGCACCCTGCCGTCGTCGCGAAAGCCGCAGCGGCGATCGACGAGGTCAGCCAGGGGCGGTTTGTTCTCGGCGTCGGGGCGGGCTGGCAAGTCAACGAGCACGAGGCATTCGGCATCGAACTCGGCACGGTCAAGGATCGCCTCGCCAAATTCCGCGAGGCGTGCGACATCTGGACCTCCTTGCGGGACAAGGACAGCACGACGTACGCCGGCTCGTACTATCAACTGACCAATGCCACTCTCAGTCCCAAACCCGTTGGGCCGCTGCCGATTCTGATCGGGGCGAGCGGCGAGAAGGTCATGCCGCGGATAGTCGCGCAGTACGCAGATGAATGGAACACCTGGGCGACACCGGAAATATTCGCGCATAAAACAGCTGTCATGACGCGCGCATGCGAGGGTGGCGACCGCGAACCGGCCAGTTTGTACCGGTCAACTCAAGCACTCGTGTTCGTCGGTCCCGACGCGGCGGCGAAGGCCGAGCACGTCAGCAAAACTCGCCCGGCCATCGGCGGCACGCCCGAGCAGCTTACCGACATCCTCGGCGAATATCGCGATGCCGGAGTCGACGAATTCATCGTTCCGACGTCCAGTATGGGAAGCGTCTCGGAAATTAATGACTTCGCCGATCAATTCGTGCAGCAGATCGCTGCGCCAATCGCGTAGCTCTAGAATTCGACCACGATGCGGAGGTCCGCATCATCGTCACGCGCTGGGGATCCGCCCAACTACGCTGGTCCCTGCAACTTCTTACCCGGGAATGGACCAAAATATGAACCCAACCGTACGCCGTGGACTGCGCAAGCTCGTCGGAATTTGGGTCGACGAAGGTGAAGCCGGCGAGGCGGTCTCACACCTGAAGGTCACCGAAGACCATCTCAACGGCGGCGGCATTCTGCACGGCGGCGCGATCGCGATGGTGTGTGACAGCGCCATGGGCCACGCGGTCGGTTCGCTTATTCAACCCGAACAGTCCGCGTCCACGGCGACGTTGAACATCACCTTCCTCAACCGGGCCGAGCTTGGTGACGAGCTCGTAACCACTGCCAAGGTCCGCAAACGTGGCAAGCGGATAGTCGTCGTCGACGCTTCTGTTGTCCGTACCGAAGACGCGACCCCGATCGCCGACGCGGTCGCCACCTTCGGAACCCGCGAACGTCGTACCTAGCCCTCTGTCAGTGAGCGAGTCCGGCGAGACGTCCGAGGCCGCACTCCGGAGCGATCATTGCGGACCGGGGTGACCTCAGGATGTGCGCTGAGTACCGCCGATGCGCTTCCAAGGTCGGCCAGTTCACGCAGAATCACCCGCGTCGGTGTCATTAGCTGCAGATCTCCCCCGTCGCCGCGATCTAGCACGTCGACCACGGGAAGCCATTCAGACTTGAATGCCTCGGTCGTCGTGTTGTACGGCGATCTCGGATCGCTCATCGGCAGGTGCGCCACCATGAAATGGACCTGGAACCGTTTAGGAAAGGCCGGCGGTGTGGTCCAGTCGTCCCATGGCAGGACTTCGGACGGGCTCAGCCGGACGCCGGTCTCCTCGGCCATCTCACGAATCCCGGTCGCCAGCAACACCCGAACCGCTAGGCGCGGATCGGCATAATTGCATACATAGCTCGAGCCCCGCCAGGTCTCGGCGAGCTCATCGAGGTCGTTGTCATCGACCTCGGGCGCGTCGGTGGTGTCGATCGGGTCGACTCGCCCACCGGGAAATACCACCACGCCCGGAGCGAAGTCCATGGTGTGCACCCGATGCTGCACGTAGACCTCGAGTCCGTGTTCGCTATCGCGAATCGGGATGACGCTCACGGCTGGGCGTGCCTCGACAAGGGGCGAGATCGTGCGCGCCATTACGACGCGTGGACCACCACGCTTGAGTCCGAGCTGCTCGTCATGCTCGATCGCCGGTGCTAGGTAGTCGGGCGCGGGTTCCACGGTTTCGAATCCGAGCCGCCGATAGAACGGCGCATTCCACGGTACGTCGGCAAACGTCAACAGACTCATCGACTCCCCACCACGCCGCGCAATAGCCTCGGCGGCTGCGTACACGAGCGCAGTACCCAACCCTCGACGTCCATGGTCGGGGTGTACGGCAAGCTGCGCTAAGTGAAAGTGTCCATCGATCTCGATGACGTGAGCGAAACCAACCGCAGGCTCGCCGATCACGAACAACTGGCCACCAGATTCCGCGCGATCGCGTCCGTCGGCGGGGGTTCCCCAATGAGCGATCTTCATCAGTGGGGCGAACAGCTGGTCGGCCGCAGCCTCGATGCCACGTAGCCGACCAAGATCCCGTTCCGCGGCTGCGCGCACACGCATCGGATCCTGGCTCATTTCGCCCCACTTTCACTTGGCATCTCGAAAGACCCTACTGTCAGGCGGTTTGGGTCCACGGCACGCTACTGCGATTGCGCGGCATCCACGCCGATGCGCTCAGGGAAACCGACAAACCGCACAAAACTACTGATGTCCTCGCGGTCCGATTGCACGCTGTTGGCCGCGAAACTGTCGTCCGGATATCCCATCGCGATGCAGGTCATGATTACCTGGTCGTCTGGAATGTCGGCCACCTCGCGTACAACGTCGGAGCGCTGAATGCCCTGACCGTTGATCACCGCCCCCAGCCCGCGAGTCCAGGCCGCAAGCACAAGGCCGTAGCTGAGCGCGCCGAGATCGAACCGGCACTCTGCGCCCGTGTCGAGCTCCCGGTCGTACGTCAAGACCAGCGAAACTGGAGCGTCGAACTGGCGAAAGCCGCGCAGTACCCAATCCTGCCGCATCGGAATATCTTCGCGAGCAATGCCCATGGCCGCAAAGAGTTTCTTCGCGATGCCGACCTGCCTGTCGCGATGTACTCCCGCGTACTTCCCATGTGATGGAATGTCGCGGCTCGGCAGCGCGCCGTCCATCATCGCCGTCATGTTACGGCTGCGGACCTCCTCTAGCGGCTCACCCGTAAGGACATGAATATGCCAAGGCTGGGTGTTCATCGAGGAGGGTGCCCGCTTTGCCAACTCGATAATCTCCTCGATTACCGCTTGCGGCACCGGTTGATCCTTAAAGCCGCGCACGCTGCGACGCGCATGTACCAACGTTTCGAAATCCATTATCTAGCATCCTCTTTCGTTAATGAGTCAGTTACAGGCATCAGCCGGACGTGCATATATGCCTGTGGGGCGGATTTGCCACCGACTACGGCAACAAATCCGCCCCACTGGACCAGCTAGCTTTCTCGGTTAACTCTCGGCATCGAGATCGGCGGTGATACGACGGTGCGCTTCCCAGATCTCCTCGGGCAGACCGTCGAACTGCTTAAGATGCGACTCGCGGTGCCCCATCTCCTGGCGCCAGCGGTCAGTGTCAATCGTCAGGATCGTGTCAAGGTCCTCGGGCTTGATCTCGAGACCGTCGAGGTTGAGCTCCGCCTTGGTAGGAATGATCCCGACCGGAGTCTGTCGACCCTTGACCTCCCCGTTCTTGAGTTCCATGAGCCACAGGAGCGGACGCAGGTTCTCGCGGTATCCGGGCCACAGGAAGTGACCGTCTTCGGGGTCGCGCTGGAACCAGTTGACATGCGCGAAGATCGGCTGTTCCTTGGCCTGCCCGATGATTTTCAGCCAGTGCGCGGCGTACGCACCCTCTGGGTAGGCCATGAACGGGCGCATCGACATCGGGTCGTAACGCAACTGTCCGTCGACGCCCTCGGCCGCGAACGTCGCCTCGGCGCCGAGGGTCAATCCGTCATACACGCCCTCGGCGAGGTCCGTGATCGCGCGGATCAGCGGTTCGCGATCGCGGGTACGTCCGCCGAAGATGACGGCGTCGATCGGCACCCCCTTGGGGTTTTCGAAGTCGTCGGCAATATTCGGCACGTTGGCCAGAGTCGTGGTGAACCGGCTGTTGGGGTGCGCCCACGGATCGGTATCGCCCTCGGCGCGCTCCGAGATCAGGTTGCCCTTCCAGTCGGCCCAGCCGGTGACATCGGCCGGCGGCTCGGGGGTCTTACCCTCCCACCAGACTTCGTGAGTGTCGGCGTTGTAGGCGATGTTCGTAAATAGCGCCTGCGTACCCGGAGCAACCGAGTCGAGCGCGCCGGGGTTGGTGGCCGCGTTGGTGTCCTTCGCGACACCGAATACGCCAAACTCGGGGTTGATCGCGTAGATCTTGCCGTCCTCGGGATCGACCCGCAGCCAGGCAATGTCGTCACCGTAGAACTCGACGTAGTAACGGTCGCCTAGCGCATCCGGTGCCAAGGTCATGGCTAGGTTGGTCTTACCGGAGGCGCTGGGGAAACCGCCGCAGATGTGGTACTTCTTGCCGGTTTTCTTGTCCGTGATGCCGACCAGCATGAACTGTTCGGCGAGGAACTCCCCCGATGCCCAACCGTCGTACGCCGCTTGACGCAGACCATGCGCGATCTTGCCGAGCAGCGCGTTGCCGCCGTACGACGATCCGAAGTGCAAGATCGTGCGTTCGTCGCCAATCGTGACGAAGTAACGCTGGTCTTCCGGGGTCCCCTGACCAAGATTTTCCAGGTCGCCGGTGACGTGGACCGCGCGCACGAAGTGATTGGGGTCGGCCAGGTTGTTGACGTAATCCACACCAACCCGGGACATCCGGATCATGTGCAGTGCGACGGTGCGATGGTCCGTGAGTTCGACGCCAGCGGCGTACGCCTCGAGCGGTGAGCCGGGCGGCGCCATGAGATACGGGATGACATACATAGTTTTGCCCGCCGAGGCGCCGCGCATCTTGCCCTCGAGCAGTGGCCGCATCTCTTCGGAGGAATGCCAGTTATTGTAGACACCGGCGTCCGAGGCCTTGCTCGAGGCGACGATCGTACGCGCTTCTGAGCGAGCGGTGTCCTTGAAGTAACTGCGCGAGTAATACAGTCCGTCACCAGCGGGCAGAATCTCGCGAGCCGCGAGTGACTCCTGGATGAGGCGGCTGTCATCAGAGGCGCTGACGACCTCGACGCGGTCGGCCCCGGTGAGGTCCGCCCAATAGTTCACGTAATCCCGAACGTGCGGGTTCGTCAAACCTGCCGCATCCATCGCCTCGTTAGCCGCTGCCACCATCTGCCTGTCCTCTCGTTGGTATTCGCTCCGAACATAGCAGTTCATAAACTTGTAAAGTCGGTCCGCTCGGAGTATGGCGGTACGACGATCCGCGGTGCCGACGTTCTAGCTGAATTCGTAACGGGTATGGGAGAACGGACCGAGGCCGAAGGCAAGGATTTTGGTCGGTGTGACGCAGTACACGGTGGCCTCTCCGGGGCCATGCCGGAGGTGCCGTCATGACTACATGCATGTGGTCAACCAGGCCCCGCACTCTGGGAAGATCTTATGGACGAACTGCGGGAGCTGCACCTCGGCGTACCGATGTCACGCGCGCCCGAGCAACGAGCCTCCGAAAGGCTCCAGGAGGCGTACGCGGCGGCAGTCGCCGAACGGTCAGGGCCAGGCCGGAAGCGGCGGCAGGTCGTCGGACTGAGGGCGGCCGATTAGCCAGGCCAACTTCTGCGCCGAGGGCAGATCGGGTAGGTCGACGCCCGGCGCGCGCGCTGACAATAGCGGCAACTCGACCCGTAATGTCTCCTCGACGAATGCGGGATCCCAATCGCTGATCGTGTAGTCAAGACCGAGGTCCACGTGGTGGATCTCCAACTCGCGCCATCGCATTATCGGCAGCGATGCCGCGGTGACCGGCCGCCGCCACGGAATCGACGCGGATAGCGCATCGGCCGTCAGGCTTCGCAACTCGGCGACGGCGCGAGCACCGCAGAACTCCATGTCCGCAACAAGCAACGCGACCGGACGTTCGGCGCCATCTTCGATCGCACAGTTGCGTGCTTCTTGGCCGCCCGGGTACATCTCGTTTTGCGCGGGGCCGCCAAGGACAGACCTGGTTATCCGCGTGATCGCGTCGGCGTTGCGGCAGATGTGCGTGATGAGATGTCCACGTGACCAGTCCGGCAACAACGACGGCGCGTGCGCTTGCTGCTCGGAAAGGCCGCGCACCGAATCATTGATTGCTGCCTGTGATCGTTCGACGGCGTCGGTGATCTGCACGTGAGTCAAGGCCATGACTCGAGACTATCTCGGCCGTGAGTGGCAGGCGAGGCGAAGTCTGTTGAGCGGGTCCGTGGATACACTCCGGAGACCACGGCGTACCGAAAGGGCTGACATGCGCGACACGATCACCGAGCACACCCTCAAGACGAACCGACACACGACCGGATATCTCCAGGCTGGTCCCGAGGACGGCCCGCTGCTGATCTTCTGCCACGGCTGGCCCGAGCTTTCCCGATCGTGGCGCCATCAACTGCCGACCTTCGCGGCGCTCGGGTTTCGTTGTATCGCACCGGATATGCGCGGTTACGGTCGATCGAGCGTCTACGACGCGCACTCCGACTACCGGCAAGAACTCATCGTCGCGGATATGCTCGAACTGCTCGACTCGACTGGGCGCCAGAGTGCTGTGTGGATCGGGCACGACTGGGGATCACCGGTCGTATGGAACATCGCCGCGCACCATCCCGAGGTCGTCCAGGGACTTGTTTCGCTCTGCGTTCCCTACCTGCCTCAGGGCTTCACTCTTGATGGGCTGGCGGCGTACGTCGATCGCTCGGTATACCCGGAAGACCAGTACCCAACTGGCCAGTGGGACTACCAGTACTTCTACGAAGAGAGCTTCGAGGCCGCCAGTGAGGCGTTCGACGCGGACGTCGCAGGCCTCGTGAAGGCACTCTTTCGTCGCGGCCGTCCCGAGCAGGTTGGCAGTCCCTCACCTACGGCGACAATCCGCAAAGACGGCGGCTGGTTTCGGGGCGGTCCAGTTCCTGATATTCCTCAAGACTTCGAGGTCATCACTGAGGAAGATCTCGCGGCGTACACCGCATCGCTGCAACGTAACGGGTTCTTCGGGCCCGACTCGTGGTATATGAACCATGCCGCGAACGGCGACTATTCAAAGAAGGCCGGACACGGTGGACGGCTGGAGATGCCGGTGCTGTTCCTGCACGGCCGCTACGACCAGACGTGCGAGACCGTCGAATCGACGCTTGCCGAACCGATGCGCGGCGCGTGCGCGAATCTCACCGAGGCGATCGTGAACTCAGGTCATTGGATGGCACAGGAGCAGCCTGTCGCTGTCAACGCCGCGCTCGCGAAGTGGCTCGCGACCGAAATGTCCGATATTTGGCCGAGGTAGCCTGATCGCGCGGCCCTAATCGCGCGGCGGAGCGTCGAGTTGCCGCGACACAGCCATTAGGTCCGTGGACTAGATGAATACCTTGCCGGGGTTGAGGATCCCGTGCGGATCGAGGGCCGCCTTCACCGCGCGGTGCATCTCCAGCACCGCGGGCGACAACTCCCGACGCAGCCCACCCATCTTGAGCAGTCCCACTCCATGCTCTCCCGTCACGGTGCCTCCAAGGTCGAGGGCGTCGGAAACGATGTCCTCAAACGCCGCCTCCGCACGTCGACGTGCGTCCTCATCGCCGGTCGGGGTGATCAGTAGAGGGTGCAAATTACCGTCGCCGGCATGCGCGATATTGGCGATCTTCGTGTCGTGGCGGATCGCAATCTTCTCGATCCGGTCGAGCATCTCGGGCACGTGAGCCTTGGGTACGACGATGTCCTCGGTCAGCACCGGGCCCAGCCGTTCGAGCGCGGGATAGGCCAGCCGCCGAGCCGCAAACATCGCCTCCGCCTCGTCCGCGTCCGTTGACTGCGCGGCCCACGTCGCACCGGACTGGCGGCAGCATTCCAGAATCGCCGCGGCCTCCTCGTCACCGGCCGCGCCCGGAACATCGCTACGGGCCAGCAGTACGGCGTTGGCATCGACAGACAGGCCCATGTTCTTCCACGCGTCAACTGCCTCAAGGCAATGCCGATCGACGAGTTCGAGGGCCGCCGGCGTGAGGCCGGCTTCGGCGATCGCGCGCACCGCTCGCCCAGCATCGACGACCGAGTCAAAGTAGCCGCCGATGGTCCGCGACGCGGTCGGCAATGGACGGAGCCTGACGGTCACCTCGGTGACGATGCCAAGCGTGCCCTCGGAACCGACCATGAGACCGGTGAGGTCGAATCCGGCCACACCTTTCGCCGTACGACGCCCTAGGCGCACGATTTCGCCAGTCCCGGTCACGACTTCCAGCGCGAGGACGTAGTCGCGGGTGACGCCGTACTTCACGCAACACAGGCCGCCAGCGTTGGTGGCAACGTTACCGCCGATCGTCGACCATGGCGCGCTGGCCGGATCCGGTGGGTACCAGAGACCGTGCGGTGCGACGGCTGCGCGCAGGTCGTCGTTGATGACTCCAGGCTGTGCGACGGCGAGCCGTTCGAGTGGGTTGATCTCGATGACCCTGTCCATCCGCTCGAGCGAGAGTACGACGCAACCGTCAATCGCGTTGGCGCCGCCAGACAACCCCGTGCCCGCGCCGCGTGCTACTACCGGTGTGCGACAAGCGATACATGCCTGCACGACAGCCTGCACCTCAGCGGTACTGGTCGCGCGCACGACCACGGCCGGTACACCCGACGGCGCCCACTCCGCGTCATCTGCGCGGTAGCTCTCGATGATGTCCGGGTCGAGGACGATCCGGTCGGCGGGCAGCGCCGCCGTCAAGGTGGCGATCAGTTCGGAAGACATAGCCCGACCCTAGCCCGCGACTGGAGTTGCGTTCATTTCGCCGGGACACCGCCGATACGAAAAGGAATACCCGTGTAAGCGGACTTCTATGGGGATCCCGCTCTTGACGGCTACTTCGCTGGGAGGTCACCGACGGCGAGCGCCTCGACCGGATCGAGGAAGATTGCCTCGATCGAGGCGGTCAAAGAACCATTTACCTCGGAGGCTGACTTGGCCGCGACCCAGTCCGGATCGACCTTGAATTCGGACCAATTCGTGGCCGGATCGCCGTCGTGCCAGATGAGGTAAACAAGCACCGAGGGGTCGTCCTCACGCACCCAGTACCCAACGCTGTGCATGCCGTGCCGGGCAAAGATGGCGAGCGTGTGATCGATGAAACGCGCCTGCAGGGCCGGCATGTTGCCTTCGGTTGCACGATAGGTCCGGAGTTCAAACTTCACGAATGCCTCAATTCCTCAGAGTGGGCGCGCCAGTTCCAGGATCGCCGGCGCGCCGGTAGGGTTCGGCTTGGAGCCTATCCCTATGCCACCGCCGACCTGCTACTCCGAGCCCAACAAGGAGGACGCCCATGGCCAAGCTGATCTACAGCGCGATCACGTCACTCGACGGATTCACCGAAGACGCCGACGGCAGCTTCGATTGGAGCGCGCCAGATAAAGAGGTACACACCTTCGTAAACGATCTCGAACGACCCATCGGCACCTACCTCTACGGACGCCGCATGTACGAGGTGATGGTCGCGTGGGAGACGTTCGAGGTCGCCGACCTAGCGCCGTTCGCGGCTGACTACGCGCGCATCTGGCGTGCCGCGGACAAGATCGTCTACTCGACGACCCTGCCGGCAGCATCCAGTGCGAATACCCGGATCGAGCGGAAGTTTGATCCGTCCGCCGTCCAGAAGTTGAAGGACACCACTCAACGAGACATCAGCATCGGAGGCCCCGACCTCGCGCGCCAAGCCCTCAAGGCGAGGCTCGTGGACGAGTGTCACCTATTCCTGTCGCCTATCTCCATCGGAGCCGGTAAGCCAGCCCTACCGAGTGATCTCCCAGTCGAGCTCGAGTTGCTGGACGTACGCCGGTTTGGCAACGGTGTCGTGCACCTTCATTACCGGACGAAGATGTAGCGGAACGCGGCGACACCAGATTCAGAGGCCCGATGCGAATCGCTTGAGTCCGCAGTCGTGGCGGCTTACGTCTCGTGGACCGTCTTGCGGAAGTAGGCTCCTTCCAACGATCGGCGTCTATCCATCCGGACTACCCTGACCTTGGCCCTAGAATCCGTCACATGGATATCGCGAAGCAGCATCTCGATGTCGGCCTGTTCTCCCAGAAACGCGACGAGCAGCTCGATTTCTGGCAGCAGACGGTCGGTCTCCCGTACGACCACATGGGCAAGCTCGGTGGTGGCGTACAGCAGCACCGCCATCACATGAACGGTTCGATCCTGAAAATGAACCATTCGCGCAACCCACTTCCGACGCTCGCGCCGTCCGGAATCGTCGGTCTCCAGATTGCCCGGGAGGGACTTCGGGAGGCTCGGACCCTTGCCGACCCTGACGGTAACCGGGTGATGCTGGTGCCCAAGGGTCTTGACGGCGTTGAGGGAATCGCGGTCATGCTCAAGGTCAACGACCCGGCCCAGCACGATCGTTTTTGGACCGACGTCATGCAATTCGAGCGCGCCGGAGATGGCCGCTATCGTTGCGGCGACACGCTTGTCGTGATCGCCGAGCAGGGTCCGGTCGAGCACCGAGATGCATGGCAAGGCGTCGGGTTCCGCTACCTGACCGTGCAGGTGTGGGACTGCCTTTCGGAGTACGACGGAATCATCGCCCGCGGAGGCACCTCCGCCGGTGAGCCGCGAGTGCTCGGCGACACGGTGCGCTACGCGTTCGTGTGCGATCCGGACGGCAACCACATCGAGATCAGCCAGCGAGCCTCACTGACGGGGGATCTCTGAGGAGCGTCGTACAAGTGCCGTAGAACGGGCATCCAGACACAAAAATAGGACCCTGCCGGGTGCCTGGGTCCTATTTTTTCGAGCAGAGTTGGCTAGCTGTCGGCGTAACCGTTCTGGTCGTAGTCGGTGACGATCGTATCGGTGTACTGGTCGCCGTCGGTGTCGATCTCGTAGACGTCGTCGATGCCGTCGCCGTTGGTGTCGTACCCGATCTGATCGGCAACCCCATCACCATCGCTGTCGTAGTAGGTCCCGCCGGCCGCGCTCGTCGCCGGAGCCGCGCTCACAGACGAAGCGACCGAGGCAGAGGTGCCGCCTTCGTACTGGTTGGCGTACGGCGTGGCCGAGCCGGAGTCAGCAATGCCGTCCTGGTTGTAGTCGGTCACTGTGGTGTCGGTGTACTGGTCGCCGTCGGTGTCGATGTTGTAGACGTCGTCGATGCCGTCGCCGTTGGTGTCGTAGCCGACCTGATCGGCAACCCCGTCGCCGTCACTGTCGTAGTTGGTCCCACCGTTCGGCGTAACGTCGCCCGCCGCGTAGTAGCTGCTGTCGCCAGGCGCCGCCGGGTCGACGTACGACACTTGCGTGCCATCGGCGATACCGTCCTGGTTGTAGTCGGTGACAACCGTGTCGGCGTACTGGTCGCCGTTGGTGTCGATCTCGTAGTAGTCGTTAACCCCGTCGCCGTTGGTGTCGTACCCTACCGAGTCTGCGACGCCATTTCCGTCGATGTCGAAGTAGTCCATGATGATCCCCCTACAGGTGTGGATGTCTGAGTTGTGAGTTATTCGTATTTTCAGGCGGTGCTACATAACGGACGCATAGGGTTCTCGACCAGGTTCCCTGAATTCAGAACAAGTCTCAAGACTTTTCTGCGGACAGTTCTGATCTGCCCCCGCACGCCGGCCACATGCTCTCGCCGGCAAATACGTTTCCGGTGACGGCGAAGGTCCCCTGCGGTCCAAACGTGCGCCGCTAGGACCAGTCCAACTCATCCGGGCCGGGCCGCTGAGTGTTCACCCGCGAACGAGTCCCCGCGGTAACGCCAGACGCCGAGAAGGTAGCACCAAACAGCAAACCAGCGATAATCATCGGAGGCGTCGCCGCCATATCAAGTTTCGCTTCACCGACACGAGGGGTTTACCAGATGGACCAGATCCTCACCGACGAACTGCTTGAGCGCATCAGGGGCCGGGCAGCCAACTACGACCGCGATAATTCCTTCTTCAACGAAGACCTCGATGAACTCATTGAGGCCGGTTACCTCACCGCGCTCGTGCCCACCGAGTTCGGTGGCGGCGGACTGACCCTCGAGCAGCTGACTCACGAGCAGATGCGGCTCGCCGGAGCCGCGCCCGCGACGGCGCTGGCGGTCAACATGCACCACGTGTGGACCGGGGTTGCACGTGCCGTCAATGCGCGCGGCGACCACTCGGTCGACTTCATCCTGGAGGAGGCGGCCGCAGGTGAGATCTTCGCGTTCGGTATTTCCGAGCCGGGCAACGATCTCGTTCTGTTCGGCTCACAGAGTGAAGCGCGCCCCGACGGTTCAGGCGGATTTTCCTTCTATGGCACGAAAATCTTCACTTCAATGTCCCCCGCGTGGACCCGGCTCGGTACGTTCGGCGCCGATACCACCGGCGACGAAGGAACTCAGTCGGTGTTCGGATTCATCACCCGCGAAGGTGGCGGGTTTGAAATAAAGCAGGACTGGGACACCTTGGGAATGCGTGCATCGCAATCGTGTACGACGATCCTCAACGGTGCACATGCACCGGCGAATCGGATCGCGCGACGCCTCGCGCCCGGACCAACAACGGATCCGTTCGTCTTTGGCATCTTCGCCAGCTTCGAGATTCTGCTTTCCTCGGTCTACACCGGGATCGCCCAGCGAGCCTTGGATCTAGCCGCCCAGACGGTACGCCAACGCACCTCGTTCAAGAACGCCGGAGCGCCGTACTCCAACGACCCTGACATCCGATGGCGACTGGCCGACGCGGCTATCGCACTGGACGGGATCTATCCGCAGATCGCGGCTGTCGCTCACGACATCGATAACCTCGTCGATCGCGGACCACGCTGGATGCCGCAACTGTCAGCGGTGAAGTCTCGGTCCACCGAGGTCGCGCTATCGGTTGTGGAGAAGGCGATCCGCGCGTCCGGTGGTTCGTCGTACTTCAGCTCCAACGAGCTGTCGCGGCTCTATCGAGACGTGGTTGCCGGGCTCTTCCACCCCAGCGACGACGAATCTGTGCACGGCGCGTGGGCTAACGTGCTGCTGGGCCCGATCGCTCCGTAACCGCCGGATGGCCGTGTAACTGCACAAAACCCGTCTCGTAAGCGGCGATTACCGCCTGTACGCGGTCACGTACGCCGAGTTTGCCGAGGATCCTGGCGACGTGCGTCTTGATCGTCGTCTCGCCGAGAACGAGCTCGCTGGCGATCTCGTTGTTCGACTTACCATCTGCAAGGAGGCGTAGCACGGTCTGCTCGCGGGCGGTCAACCTCTGCACACGCGGCACCACCGTGTCATCAAAGGCTGGGCGTTGCACGAACCGTTCGATCAGCCGGCGCGTGATCGCCGGCGCGAGCAGCGATTCGCCGCCGGCGACTACTCGTACCGCGTGAACCAGCTGATCACGAGGCGCGTCTTTGAGCAGGAATCCGCGGGCGCCATCACGAAGCGCTTGATAGACATACTCGTCCGAGTCGAAGGTGGTCAGCACCAGAATCGCCGACGCCGTGCCTGCGGCCGTTAACCGGCGGGTCGTCTCCAGACCGTCCATGACCGGCATCCGGATGTCGAGGAGAACGACGTCTGGCCGCAGCGCAGCCGTAAGTGCGAGCGCCGCCTTGCCATCGCCGGCCTCACCCACCACCGCGAGGTCGGGCTCGAGGTTGAGCATGAGTTTGAAAGCATCGCGAATGAGCTGTTGGTCATCGACGAGCAGGACGCTGATCATGCGAGCCTCGAAGGCTTGGCGCGGGCAGCCCGATCGGCTGGGAGCCGCGCCGTAACGGTGAAACCGCCATCGATCCGCGGACTGGCGTTCAGACTGCCCCCAGCTAGTTCCACTCGTTCGCGTAGTCCTTGTAGCCCGTAGCCGACGCCTAGCTGAGGGGATGATCCCGCGCCGGGCGAGTTACGAATCTCCACGAGCACGTCACTCGCGTCCCGCCGCACAACCACGTGCGTCGGGGCCAGCCCCGCGTGCTTGATGACATTGGTCAACGACTCCTGCACAACTCGATAGATTGTCAGAGCGAACGCTGGAGACGGTAGGAGAAGACCACTCTCGATGAGTCTCGTCAGTGGTAGCCCGGTTAGCTCGGTCCGGTCCAGCAGCGCATCCAGGTCAAGCAGGCCCGGCACCGCGACCGGGGAGTCGCCCACCGCCGTCGCCTCGTCGTCGTACCTCAACATGTCGACCAGCGTGCGGATCTCAGCCAGTGAGCCCCGGGCTGTCGAGTGGATTACGTTCACCGGCTCCTTGGCAAGGGCGGGGTCGCGCTCCAACGCGGCGCCGGCCGCATCGGCCTGCACTGCAATCACGCTCAGGCTGTGCCCCAGTACATCGTGAAGCTCACGGGCAATTCGCAGCCGTTCCTGGGCAACGGCAAGCCGCGCAGCATCCTGGCCGTGTAGATGCAGATAGGCGATGCGGCTGCGCCCGACACGTCCGGCGCGACCCAGCAGCCAGACTCCGCCAAAAACCAACACGATGAACAAGTAATCCGGACCCCGCGCGAGCCACTCGCCGACTAGGAGCGAGGCAAGCAGAACAGCGCCGCCCAGCGCCGCCAACCCCTCGGCAGAGTACGCCGCGATCGAGTACATCGCGACGACGAGTACGGCCAGTGACCATAACGACCCCGGAGTCTGGGCAAGGGAACTCTGAAAGACATTCGCAACCGCGCAGGCGAGTGCGGGCACGAACGGGAAGCGGCGCCGCCATGCCAACGAACCAGCCATGACGATAGCCGTCGGGACGGTAACGACGAGCGGCCCTTCGTCCGGCCTGCCTGCCAGCGCGGAGCCAACTGCGATAACCAACATAAGCGCGCCCAGCGCAACGTCGGGGCCGAGTAGCCCTCCGAGCCGTAGTTGCCGCCATGCCGCAACGCGCGTGCGCATGACAATAATCTTAGATCGCAGTCCCGCCGACGTCGTCCTCCTTTTGGCGGACCTTTCACACCGGAAGTTCGCTCCAGCGGAGGACGCAACCGGACCGGTTCCGGAGCGACACTCAGACTCCCACACAATCTTTGAAGGAGACTCCGATGAACATCCCGTGGCTAACTCGAAATGTCGCCGCCGGCAGCATGCTGACCGGTGCAGTGACCCTCGCTGTTGGCAATATCCTGCCGCTGATTATGCATCCAGCCGACGATAGCTTCGCGGCCATGCTGGCCATGGTTTCCGATAGCCCAGCCATGTGGTTGTTCGCCGCCGCTATGGCGATCGCCGGTCCGATTCTGTGGCTACCGGGGATTCTCGCGACCGCACATTCCGCACCGCCGCGGGGCCGTCGATTGACGTCGGTCGGCTCCGTAATCATGGCCGTTGGATTAGCTACCGGTGTCGGGCACTTCGCCTTGTACTTCGGCGTTCTAGGCTCGGTCGCATCCAGCGGACTTCCGGTAGACACCGCTCAGAAACTAGTTGCCTCCGAAGACAACTACACTCTGGGCACCATATTGCTGTGGGTCTTCCTCGTCGGGCTAACCGTCGGAATACTCCTGTTAGCGGTTGGAATGCGGATGGCGCACGCCGTTCCCGTGTGGGTGCCTGTTGCCGCTCTTGTCTTCACCTTCAGCACCTTCTTGGGTGGCCCGATGGCTGCACTTGTTGGTATCGCGGCCCTACTCATGACGTTCGTGCCAATGACCCTCGCGTTGTTTCGGGGAACTCCGGTGCCGGCCCCGCAGCCACTGGGTGCGGGGTCAGAACGCGGGCCGGTACCGCGATAGCCGATCGCAAAGAATGAAGTCGCGAAACCGGGGCAGGCAGTGCGATGATTTCACTCAACGTTGTCGAAGGGCTCTACTTGAAATCAGTTCCACTCAGCCTGGCCGTCGTCGTCGCGCGGCTGCGCCGAGCTGGCTGCGTCTTCGCTGAGGAGGAGGCGCGAATACTGATGTCCGAGGTACGTACGCCGGCCGACCTCGAGGCGATGCTCGCCCGCAGGGAGTCGGGCGCTCCGCTTGAGGTCGTGCTGGGCTGGGCCGAATTTTGCGGGTTGCGGATCGCGGTCGCCCCGGACGTCTTCGTCCCTCGGCGGCGTACCACGCTGGTCGTCCAGGAGGCGGTCGCGCTGGCGGCGCCGTACGACGTTGTCGTCGACATCTGCTGCGGCTCAGGGGCAATTGGCGCGGCGCTCCTGAACACCAGCGCACATATCGAGCTCTACTCCGTGGACAGTGACGCCGCCGCTGTGCGCTGCGCTCGCCGCAATATCGGATCAGATGGGCAAGTATTCCTGGGCGACCTGTACGAACCGCTGCCTGCCACCTTGCGCGGCCGCGTCAATGTCATCACTGCAAATGCGCCGTACGTCCCCACCAAGTCGATCGGCACGATGCCGCCCGAGGCGCGCCTCTATGAACCGATGAAGGCCTTGGATGGCGGTCACGACGGACTCGACATGCAACGCAGGATCGGCGGCGCAGCACCTGAGTGGCTCGCGCCCGGCGGGCATCTACTCATCGAGACCAGCAGGCAGCAGGCGCCGCAGACGGCCGAACTCATGCTCGCCAATGGCATGCGGGCGCGCGTCGTGCGCTCGGGCGAACTCGACGCCACCCTCGTCGTAGGCACCATGCCAACCCGTGCGCGTTAAGCCGAATCGCCCGTGGGAGGACTACCGCCGCGTTGATGGTCGCTACAAGGGGTTCAATAGCCCTTATGAGGGCAAGCAATCAAGATGTCTCGTACGCCAACAAGCAGCTCGGGTTCGCCCGCGGCGCCCATTTGCTGCGAGTGAGTCTGAGTTACTTGCCCGGCACCACACTGCATTTCGAAAGCTATGAACGGACGAACCGGCAGTTCGAGGTACGGCTTGCCAATATCGAAATCGCCCACGGCACGGGGCATGTCTGGCCCAGCGCCGATCCCGATGATGCACACCAGTCCGGCGAGGTCTGGCGCGGCGACTCGCAGGCAAGCCACGCGGCCGCACATCTGATTGCGCTGCTCCGCGCCGGACCTGCACAAATCGCTGCCGTGAGGACCGACGGCGTACTTGAGATCGCCTTTGCAAACAAGGCTCGAATCAGGGCGCTGCCGGAGGACAACTACGAAGGCTGGGAGCTTGACGGGCCGAAGGGCCTGAAAATAATCAGCTGCCCCGGCGGCGACCTCGCGATCTGGACGTAAGCCGCAGGTATGTCGCCGGGTGACCGCGTCCAAGTTACATAACCTCGAGGTCCGGGCTGCCGATCGACTTGGTCGGCATACGCGGGTCTTCCTCTGATCGAGCGGAGCGGCGTCGAGATCCATTATGGCGAGAGGGTCCGTAACCACTCGGCACGCTGGTTTCACACCGATACCAATCCCAGGCCTGTCCAAGTTAGCGGCGCTGAGGGTCGGGTTCAGGGTCCGCAGTCGCATATCTAGCCGCGATAAGTGGTAACCGGTCGGCGTAAACTTGGGTTGCGCGGCTCCGTTGGATTGAAGAGGTCAGCCGACGGCCCAGACCTCGCTTTCTTCCGCATAGCATCCGGCGCCGTCATCAGGGCACCTCTGCGGCTGACATCAGTCAGCGCGTCTGGTCGAACACCGATCTCAGGACGGTTCCCCTGCCCGATAGGTCCGCCGAGCGAGAGCGGCGGGTGCAACCGGCCAGCGCGGGTATCGGTTTGCCGGGGTGCGGCGGTTGGGAGAGAACTGGTAGGGCGGGCCGGGTCGATGAGGGGGTTTAGGCATGCACGGTGCGTGAGGGCGGTCGCGGTGACGCGCCGCGGGGGCTGGTCGGGGTGCTTACCGCGGCGGCGTTCTTAGTCTTCGGCCAGGCATTCATGATCGCCCCGATCCTGCCGCAACTGGCGCGGGTGTTCGATGCGAGCGTCGGGTCCACGGGCTTGGCGGTGCCGGCCTACCTGGTCCCGTACGGGCTGGCCAGCCTGGTGTGGGGGCCGGTCACCGACCGGGTCGGGCGCCGGCCGGTCATCGCCGGGTGCCTAGCCGCATTCGCGGTCATTACTGCGGCCACGGGATTCGCTGACTCGGTCGGAGTGTTCATCGCCTGCCGAGTCGGTGCCGGACTGGTCGCCTCCGGAGTGGTGCCGGTCAGCGTGGCGCTGATCGCAGACACTCTGCCCTACGCCCAGCGCGGGCGCGCGTTGGGCTGGCTGTTCGGCGGAATGGCCGGCGGAATGGCCGTTGGTTCGGCCGCCGGGGCACTGGCTGAACCGGTCGTCGGCTGGCAGGGTCTGTTTTGGATCGTCGCGGCGACCGGCATAGTGCTCGCGGCGGTGGTGTGGGTCCGAGTGCCGACCCGGCACCATCCGGCCCTGCCGGTAAGGCTGCGGGCGGTGATCGACGGCTACATCCGGTTACTGCGCCTGACGCGGGCGCGGCGTGTGTACGGCTACATCGGCCTCAACGCGGTGCTGCAGTCGGGGATCTACACATGGCTTGGCGTGTACCTGCAGCATCGGTTCGCGCTCAGCACGGCTGGGATCGGGCTGGCCGTACTCGGCTACGGCATCCCCGGGCTCGTGCTCGGCCCGGGGATCGGCAAAATGGCCGACCGTTATGGGCGAGCGCGGTTGATCCCCCTCGGCGTTGCGGTCAGCGCCATCGCTGCGTTCGCGCTGGCTACCCCGGTCCCGCTCGCTGCGGTCAACCTCGTCATCGCCGTGCTCTCCCTCGGCTACGACCTCACCCAGCCGCTGCTGGCCGGAATCGTCACCGACCTACCCGCCCCGGCCGGGCAAGCGGTCGCCCTCATGGCCGTCATCCTCTTCTGCGGCTTCGGCGCCGGATCTTTGGCCTTCCAGGCCGCTATGGCACTCGGCTT
>CAJDTT010000080.1_pt1 | contig 25255 bp, 26 predicted proteins | sample 7389841 | NCBI WGS metagenome assembly CAJDTT01 (sample SAMEA7055655, study PRJEB34461) | soil metagenome | biome: terrestrial ecosystem; feature: Peninsula; material: soil | place: Antarctica | collected 2016
CCGCTTGACATCGTGCACACGCCCTCTGGCAACGCCACTCCCGCCTCGGCCAGTGCCCACCCCGCCAGCAACGTGTGCTCCGCGAACGGCACCGCCGCCGCGGACCGGCCAATCTCGTGCAGAACCACGCACGCATCGGCGAGGTCGCCACCAGAGCCACCCGCGGACTCCGGAATCGAGATCAACCCGAACCCGCCCTCGCTGAGCACATCCCACGCCTCCGCGGCGAACCCCGGCCCCTCGGCCGCGATCACCGACTCCTGGGCGGAGTGGTCGGCGAGGATCACCCGCAACGCCTCGACAAGTGCTGACTGATCCTGGTTCATTTCGAGAGTCCTTTCGAGGCAACCGAACGCAGCACTTCGGTCGTACCGCCGCGCAGCGTGAATGAAGGCCCGCTCAGCGTGGCCTCCGCGAGCAACAGCTCAAACATGCTGCCCTGATGGGGATCAAGCTCGATATCGACCACGTCCCGGATCAACTCGATCGTCTGCTGCTCAAACTTCGTACCGATATCCTTGACCAACGCGGCCTCAATCGCCGGCGCCCCGCCCTCATCGATAGTGCGGGCAATCGACAGCGACAACTGCCGAATAGTCCAATACCGCGCAGTGATCTGCCCGACGACCCGCTGCTGCTCACTGGTCAACGACGACGGCTCATGTTCGGCCAAAAAATACTTCAACAGGCCAAAAGTACTCAAGAAGCGGTCCGGACCAGAACGCTCATACGCCAACTCCGAGGTCACCTGCATCCACCCCGACCCCAACTCCCCCAGCACCCGATCATCCGGGACAAACACATCCTCCAGCACGACCTCGTTGAAATGATGCCCACCATCAAGGAACGGAATCGGGTTGATCGTCACACCGTCGGCACGTAGGTCCACAATCAGCTGACTCAGACCGTTGTGCCGGTCCCCGTCAAAGGGCGACGTGCGGCACAACACGGCGAAGTAGTCGTTCTGGTGCGCACCACTGGTCCACACCTTCGTGCCGTTGAGCAGCCACCCGCCCTCGACCTTCGTACCCGCCGTACGCACCGACGACAAGTCAGAACCCGAATCCGGCTCACTCATACCCAACGAGAACGCGAGCTCACCGGCGGTGATTTTCGGAACGAAGAAACGCCGCTGCTCCTCCGTGCCGAACTTCATGATCGTCGGCGCGGTCTGCCGGTCCGCGACGAAATGTGCGTTCAGCGGCGCACCGCGTGATAACAGCTCCTCCGTCACGATGAACCGGTCCACCGCCGTACGCGCCTGCCCGCCGTACTCCTTCGGCACCGCCATCCCCAGCCACCCGCGCGCGGCGAGCTTCTTCGAGAACTCCCGGTTAGAGCCGGCACCCATCCCCAGACCAGGCCGGTAGTCCGGCGGCAGCTCCGCGGCAAGGAACTCGCGTACGTCGGCGCGTAACTGTTCCTCCTCCACAGTCAAGACCGTTGGTGTGAACTTCATCGTCTACTCCTCATTACCTGCCGACGACGACGTACTGTCGCCGGCAATATGTACCGCGCCGGAATCGGCGAGTGCGGTGATTTGTGCTGCGGTGTAACCGATCTCGGTCAAAACAGACGCGGTGTGGGCAGCGAACGACGGTGTCGGCGGGCTCCCGCCCATCGGCGTGTCACTCATTCGGATAGGTATGCCGATCCCCCGATACTTCCCAACCACAGGATGGTCGTACTCCGCGATCAACCCTTCGGCGATCGCGTGCTCGTCGAAGAGCATCTCCTCGACGTGTCGGACAGGAGCAACGGGGATGTCGGCCGCACGCAGGTCCACGACCCACTCGTCGTTGGTGCGACTGAGGAGCGCCTCCTTGAGTTTTGCGCCGAACAGTGCCGGTTGCTCAGTGGCGAGAAGTGGATCTACGTCGACGATCTTGGCCAGTCGTTCGCGCGTGTTGGGGCTGCCGGCACCGACCGCGAGGAACCCATCCTTTGTCGCGAAGGCGCGGTAGTGCGCGGTGTGTCCGGGCGGGTCGGCACGGTGCGAGGTTCGCTCGGCCTCCACCTCCGCTCGGGTCGCTCCGGCGCGGCGCATCGCCGGCAGCGTCTCGTGCACAAACTCGTCACGCCAACCGTCCTCGGCGACATGGTGAGCGAGTGAGTTGTTCTGCAATGCGAGCGCGCCGCCCAGCAGCGCGACGTCGACTCGCTGGCCTTTGCCGGTGTTGGTACGCGCATACAACGCAGCGGAAATCCCGCCGTATAGCAACAAGGCTGAGGAGTAGTCGGCTGCCTGGACTTCGCTGTGATGTGGCGTGCCGTCGTTCTCGGCCGCCAACGAGCTCATCAGTCCCGATCTCGCCTGCACGACGACGTCCATACCCGGCAGCGGCGCCTCGGGACCGATCTGCCCGAACGCGGTCACGGCTCCATAGATCGCCCGCGGGTTGAGCGCTGCCACCCGCTCGTAGTCCAGGCCACGTCGCTTGACCGCCGACGGGCTGAGGTTTACCAGTACGACGTCCGCCAGCTTGATCAGACCCTCGACGACCGGTACGGCGTCCGGGTGTCCGAGATCTAGAGAGACGCTTTCTTTGCCTCGATTCTTGATCAGGAACTGCCGCGTGAATCCGGGCGCAAGCTGCCCGACCCCCGAGCGATATGAGTCGCCGCGCAGCGGCTCTACCTTGATGACCCGGGCACCGCTGTCAGCAAGTAGCTGGCTGCAGAACGGGACGACAACGAACTGTCCGAACTCGACGACCGTGATTCCCGCGAATGGTCCTGCCATCTACTTCTCTGCTCCTACTGTTGCATCGGCGATATCCGTCGGGCCGGTACCGACGACCGGCCCAGCCGGGCTGGTCGGCCTTAGGTCGCCCAGCGGCGAACCGGCGAGCACTGGGCCCGTTGTCTGGAGGTGGCAGGCCACATCGCCGCCACCGTCGACCGCGGTCATCTTGGGCATTTCGTTCTTGCAAATATCCATCACGTACGCACAACGGGTCTGAAAGGGACAACCGGAAGGGGGGTTCGCAGGATCAGGCAGCTCGCCCTTGAGCAGAATCCGCTCCCCCTTCGCGCGATACGGGCTGGCATCGGGGATCGCCGACAGCAGCACCTGCGTGTACGGATGCGCCGGTTGTTTATAAATGCGTTCGGCGGGCCCGATCTCCACGATATGACCCAGATACATGACCGCAACGCGGTGCGAAATATGCCTCACGATCGCCAGATCGTGCGCAATGAACAAGTACGACAACCCGAACTCGGTGCGCAGCTTCTCGAGTAGGTTGATCACCTGGTTCTGAGTCGATACATCCAACGCCGACACGGCCTCATCGCACACAATGAACTTCGGGTTCAGTGCAAGGGCCCGCGCGATCGCGACGCGTTGACGCTGGCCGCCGGAAAACTCATACGGGTAACGGTTCACGTGACTCTCGCGGAGCCCTACCAGCTCAAGGAGCTCGACCGCGCGCGCACGAGCGTCCTTGGCCGACATGCCCTCATGCACGAGCAGCGGTTCGCTGATACTTGCACCGACGGTCGCCGATGGGTCCAACGACGAGTACGGGTCCTGAAAGATCATCTGCATGTTTCGCCGCGCCGCGCGCAATGCCTTGCCCTTCAGGGCAACTAGGTCCTGACCCGCGACAGTTATGTCGCCGGCCGCGACCGGGACCAGCTGCAGCACGGCTCGGCCGGTCGTTGACTTACCCGAGCCGGACTCACCGACCAGCCCCAGGGTCTCACCCTCGGCGATCTGGAACGAGACGTCCTTCACCGCTCGCACAACACGCGCCTTCTTGAACAGGTCCTTCTTCTCAAAAGTGACATCTAGGCCGCGCACATCTACCAGCGGCGCCGCACCCGCAGTCGGCGTGCTCATTTTGCTCCCTCCAGCGTGAGCTCGTCGATACGCACGCAGCGGCTCGCACGCCCATCACCGAGCGGCTCCAGGGGAATCACTCCATGACGACATTTCTCGACGGTGTATTTGCAGCGCGGGTTGAACCGGCAGCCGTCCGGCATCGCCCACGGCTCAGGGGTGCGGCCAGGGATTGAGGCGAGTTGTTCGCCGCGTTCACCGAGCTGCGGCATCGCGGTCAACAGCCCCTCGGTGTAAGGGTGTTTCGGCTGCACGAACAGGTCATGCCCGACCGCGGTCTCGACGACCTCGCCGGCGTACATGACGACAACCTTGTCGCACAGCTCGGCGACGACCCCAAGGTCGTGCGTGATGAAGATGATGCCGGTACCGGTCTCATCGCGCAACTTGCTCAGCAACTCAAGGATCTGCGCCTGCACGGTGACGTCCAGGGCGGTGGTCGGCTCGTCCGCGATGAGCAACTTCGGTTCACAGACCAGCGCCATCGCAATCATTGCGCGCTGACGCATACCTCCGGAAAACTCGTGCGGGTAGTCCCGCACCCGCTGGCTAGCGTTCGGAATACCTACCAGGTCGAGCATCTGCGCCGCCCGCGCCATCGCGGCCTTCTTTTTTCCACCGCGATGCTGCCGGTACGCCTCTGCGATCTGGTCACCGATCGTGAAGGCCGGGTTCAGGCTCGTCATTGGCTCCTGGAAGATCATCGAGATCTCGTTGCCACGGATCTTGCGTAGCTCGGCAGCCGGCATCTCAGTGAGGTCCTTGCCCCGGTACCAGATATGGCCGCCGGATTTGCGGCCCGGCGGCTGCGGAATCAGCCCCAGTATCGACAGGCTCGTCACGGTCTTACCCGAGCCGGACTCTCCGACCAGACCCACGATCTCGTTTGGCGCGACGTCGAACGAGACTCCGTTAACGACGTTCGCCCAACCATGATCGGTCGCGAAGTCGACTTGCAGATCCTCAATCCTCAGCAGAGGCTGCGCGGCTGTGTCTGTCATTTGTCTCCCTTACGGGTTTCCCGGCCGAACGAGTCACGCAGACCGTCGCCGATCAAGTTGAAAGATAGAGTCGCCAGTGCGATCGCGATGCCCGGATATACCACGAGCATCGGCGTACTACGAATGTCCGCGAACCCTCGACCGAGCATGTTGCCCCAGCTCGGGGTTGGCGGAATCACGCCCAAGCCGAGCAGACTCAGAGCAGCCTCAGCCAGCAGAGCAGCCGCCAACAACAACGAGGTCTGGACCAGCAGTGGCGACAGGATGTTCGGCAATATCCGCTTGCGGATAATCGTCAAACTCGGCGTGCCAATGCTGATCGAGGCCTCGATGTAGGTCTCGGCACGCACCCCCAGCGTGGAACTTCGCACGATGCGGAACAACCGCGGTGAGTAGACAATGCCGAGTGCCGTCATCGCGGTGACCAGGCCGGGCCCAGTTGCCGCAATGATCGCGATCGCGAGGACGATGGCCGGGAACGTCATGAGTACGTCCGCCGCCCGGCTGAGCAGCCAGTCGGTCTTGCCGCCGACGTATCCGGCGAGCATACCCAGCGGTACACCGGCCACGACCGCGATGCCCACCGCGAGCCCTGCGGCCGCCAATGACGCGCGCCCGGCGTACATCAGCCTGCTGAGAGTGTCTCGGCCGAGCGAGTCGGTGCCTAGCCAGTGCTGCACCGTCGGCCCGGAGAGCCGGTTGACGACATCGATCTCGTCCGGCCGGTACGGCGCGATCAGCGGCGCGGCCACCGCAACCAGAATGATCAACAGCAGTACCACGCTCGCCACGACGGCAAGCTTGTTGCTCCAGAACCGCCGCATGAAGCGTTTCAGCCCGATAGTACGAAGCGACTGCGACTGCGGCTGCGGCGCGGTCTCGGACTCATCGGCCGCGGCCTCGGCAACGACTTCAGGTACTTCTGGTTCGTTTTTGTCCGTCATGCTTTTCTGATCCTCGGGTTGAAGTAGCCGTAGGAAACATCGACAATCAAGTTGATTAGCAAGATGAGCGCGGCGGTAAACAGCAGCACTCCCTGCACCATGGGGAAGTCTCGCGCGAACACCGACTGATAGGCCAGCTGTCCGAGGCCCGGCAAAACGAACAGCTGCTCGATCACGACCGTCCCACCAATGAGCCGGTTGGCCTCGATGCCGAACACCGTCACTACCGGCACCGCGGCGTTCTTCAACGCGTGCTTAGCGATCACCCGTTTACGAGTCAGGCCTTTCGCGTCCGCGGTCCGGATGTAGTCCTCGGTCATTACCGTGGCAACCGACGCTCGTGTCTGACGCGCGATCACCGCCATCGGCGCGATCGCCAACGACAACGCGGGAATGATCAAGTGCTTGAACCACTCGATGGGGTTCTCAGTGAGCCCGACGTAGCTTGTCGCCGGCAGTATCGGGTTGTTGATTGCGAACAACAGCACCAGGATCATGCCTACCCAGAAGTACGGCAACGCCACACCCACGCTCGCGCCAACAGTCGCGAGGCGGTCAATCCAGCTGCCGGGACGCAGACCCGCGACCAGGCCAAGCGCGACGCCGAGAATCGCCGCAAGCAGCAACGCGAGAAATGTCAACGACAAGGTCACCGGTAGGCGGCCGATGATCGACGACCACACGTCCTCTCCGGTGAACAACGATTTGCCTAGGTTTGCATGAAAAGCGTTGGTGAGCCAGTGCCAATACCGCACCAGGAATGGATCGTTAAACCCAAGCTTCTCGCGCACTGCTTCGATCTGATCCGGGGTCGGGTTCTGCCCAGCGAGGGCGATCGCCGGGTCGCCCGGGACCAGCACAATCAAACTATAGATAAGAAAGCTGACGACGAGCAGCAAAGGGATCGTCATCGCTAAACGGGTGCCAAAAAGGCGAAGCACGAGAGGCCTCCGTTGTCTAGGTGGGGCCGGGCATTGACCTGCCCGACCCCACCAGAGGTTGACTGACTACTTCTTGATCGCTACGCCGCGGAACTGCCGCGTTGCGTCCGCGTAGATATCGACACCCATCACCTTTTTGTTCATCGTGAACGGGGTCGTGAGGTGGCACAGCGTGATCGACGGTACGACGGCATCGAACGCCGCCTTGTAGAGCTTCTTGTAGGTCTTTGCGCGCTCCTCCGTGGTGGAGCCGGCTTTGCCTTCTTCGTTGAGCTTCGTGATCTGCGGATCGGACCAGCCGCCGGGATTGTTGAAGCCGCCCTTGATGTAGTAGGACTCGATCTGGATACTCGGGTCCGACTCCGCTTTCTGCTCCGACATCGAGGCGTCTGCCGTCTTGCTCACTGAGAAGTCGTCGGCCAGCTTGTTGATTTCGACCGGCACGATGTTCATCTTCACGCCGATCTCCTGCAAGTTGGCCTGGATTACCTCGGCCAGCTGCTGGTAGAGATCGAGGTTGATGACCTCCATCGTGAATTCGAAACCATCGGGCACTCCGGCCTTCTTCAGCAGATCCTTGGCCTTCTGCGCGTCGTGCGGATACTTGTCCGCCGTGAGATCAGGGTCCGATGCGTAGTACGTCGTCGGGTACATCTGGATATCCGGCTTGCAGAAGCCGTTCGTGATCGCGGCCAGCGACGTGCGATCGATCGCGTAGTTGAGCGCCTCGCGGACCTCTTTCTTGCCGAACTCGGACTTCGAGGTGTTCAACGCGATCTGATAGCTCGACAGACTCGGAGCCTCGCAGACGACTAGGCCGGCCTGCTTCGCCGGGTCGTACATGCTCGCGCGCAAGAAGGTCGTATCCGCGGCACCGCTGATCACCGAGTTGAGGCGAGCGTTGTCGTCGCCTGAGACGAGGTAGACCATCTTCGCCACCCGGAGGTCATCCGGTGACCAGTAATTCTTTACTGCGGCATACTCGACCTTGCTACCCGGCGTGTATGAAGCCAGCGTAAACGCGCCGGAACCTCCGGTTGGGGTCAGCGCTTGGTTCGGATCATTGAACACCGCGGGGCTCATCATCATGCCGGCCGAGCTGGCGAGTACGGCGACCAGTGGCGCGGCGCCATTCTTGGTGTCAATCTTGACGGTGTCGGCGTTGACGACGGTTACGTTCGTGACGTCGCTCAGAGCCTGCTCATTCCAGGCCCCGGCGGTCCGGTGGCGGTCGAGGTTGGCCTTGACCGAGGCGGCGTCGAATGGCGTCCCGTCGTGGTACTTCCAGTTGGCGATCAGGTCGAGGGTCATCGACTTGCCGTCTACCGTCCATTTCTTCGCCAACATCGGCTCCGGATTACCCTTGGGGTCGATGTGCACCAGGCTGTCGTATATCGGATACAGATACATCTGGCTGTTGTTGGTGGTGATCTTGTCTGGATCGAAGCTGGTGTTACCGACGCTGTAGATCCAGGTGAACGTGGCCGAGGGGTCATTGGTCCCCTTTTCGTACGCCGGGCACGCGGAGGTATCCGCCTTGCGTTCGGATTTGCCGGCGGTATTACTCCCACTGGAGCTGCAGGCGGTCGCGGCGGTCAAGCACGCCGCGAGCGCCGCCGCGAGGATCAGTCTTTTGCGCATCTACGTTCTCCTAAGAATTGAGTTGGAATGGCGTCAGGAACTGTTGCGGCGCCGCTGCGACCACATTTGGATACCGCGTTCAAACTGAAGGCCCGCATCCCAGCCCATGCCGCCGGTGTCCGCCTCGGCACGGAACGATCGGGTCGCCTCACGAGACAGCTCTGGGTCCTTCGCCGGGCGTGCAGCAAGCTCGAAGGCGAGTGACTCAACCTCGGCGTCGTCGACGGCCTTCCACGCCAGCCCGATCTCGACGGCGCGTTCGCCGTTGACCTCTTCCTGGAACAGCCCCATCGCAGCGGTGCCCTCACGGCCGGCGGTGCGAGCCGAGATCGTGAAGTAGCCGCCACCCGGGTGCAGGCCGATCTTGAGGAATCCCGAGATGAGGCGCGCGTTCTTCGCCACGATCCGCAGATCGGTGGCGAGTGCGAGGTTCATGCGCGCCCCGACGGCGGCACCGCGGACGGCGGCGATCGTGGGAACGGTGAGCTTGCCGACTCGCGTGAATGCCCGATAGACAGCGCCAGCCTCCTTATAGGTCGCGTCCTCGGCCTGGTCACTGCCCGGCTGCCAGCGACGGCGGTCCGCTCCGGAGCAGAATGTCCCCGCGGCGCCCTGTACGACGGCGGCCCCGATGCTCATGTCCGCGTCGATCTCGTCGCAGAACCCGGCGAGTTCCCGACCCATGTCAGGCGTGAGGCCATTCTTGACCTCGGGCGAGTCGATCGTCAGGATCGCGACGCCCTCCTTTTTCTCAAATCCGATCTTTCCCATGCGTGGTGTCCCCTTACGGTTTGTTGTCTTGATTACGATTCCTCGGTCGATGGCTTGGTGGTCGATGGCGTGTGCAATTGGTGTTGCTGGGCGCGCTGGGCTTGGCTATGAGGACGTGGCACTGATGAGTACGTCGACCGCGCATGCGCCGTGACCTTTAGGCGCGACGATGAGCGGGTTGACCTCGAACTCGACGACCCGGTCGGCGAGCTGTGCAATCAAGGCCCCGACAGCGACGATCGCATCGACAGCGGCCTCAACGTCGGCGACCGGCGTGCCGCGGAAACCATCCAATAGCGGCCAACCACGAAGCTTCTCGAGCATGCGCCGGGCCACCGCCGCTGTCACAGGGGCGATCTGGGAGACGACGTCCTGATAAATCTCGGTCGTCACACCACCGATACCGACGGTGACCGTCGCCGGAAACCCGTCACCGGTACTGGTCGCGCCCACGATGAGCTCCACGCCGGTCGGGATCATCTCCTGCACTAGGACACCCGCGGCCGCGATGCCATTCGCAGCCGCGATATCCATCAACCGGTCATACTCGGCACCGGCCTCCTTGGCATCCACGCCTAGTACGACGCCGCCCAGATCCGACTTGTGCGCAAGGTCCGGCGCGTGCACCTTCATCACGACCGGCCCGCCCATCTCGGCTGCCGCCTGCGCCGCCTCGGCCGCGTTTCGCGCAAGCACCGAACCGGGGCGAGTGATACCCAACGCGTCAAGAAGCTCCTCCGACTCCGCGTCCCCCGCGGCACATGCCTCGGCCAACGCACCTAGCGCACCGACGTCACCTATCAAGGAGTCACCTATCGAGGACGGACTGACCTCGCTCGCGCTGACGTCGACCACGACCGCGTCGGCCGCGGGAGCGATGTGACCAATCGTGCGGGCCATATCACCGACCGAGGAGAACACCGGGAACCCGTGCTCCCGGTACACGGCCCGACCGTCCGTAGTCTGTTCGCGGCCCGCGAGCCAGCTCACAAACAGCGGCTTATCGGCATTGCGCGAAGCCTCGACCACCGCGTCGGCAAGCCGCGCACCGCGCTCACCGGTCACCATCGTCAGTACCACGCACACCGCGTCCACAGATTCATCACGCGCGACTGTCTTACATACCTCGCCGAATGATGCCGTGCCGTTGGGTTTGTTCAGGATCTGCGCGGTCACGTCGACCGGGTTGGACGTTGCGCCGAAGTCCGGCACGTCCACATCCAGCGCCGTCTGGGTCTGCTCGTCGAGCTCGGGAACGGCGATCCCGTTGAGTTCGAGGTGGTCGGCCGCGAGGATCCCCGCACCACCCGAAGTGGTCACGATACCGACCCGCCGGCCCGCCATCGGCTTCGTCGCGGCCAGCGCCGCGCCCACAGCCAGCAGCTCGTCGACGTCGTCCACCAGGATGACGTCGTACGCCTGCGCGGTCAGCACCAACGAGATGTCGTCACCGAGCATCGCACCGGTATGAGACGCCGCGGCCTTACGCCCGACACTGGACCGACCCGAGCGCAGCATCACCAGACGTTTTCCCAGCGACTGCGCTTTCGCGGCGAGCGCTACAAAACTCGCCCCGTCTGTGATGCCCTCGGCATACAGCAGTACGACGCGCACACCAGCATCGTCGAGCAACGCGTCCGCCACTTCGACCAGCGACAGGTCGGCTTGGTTGCCGGTGCTGGCCCACGCCGTCAGTCCGAGACCCATCTCGGTTGACAGATCCAGCACGGAACCTCCGATTGCACCGCTCTGTCCCACATAAGCGACCCCGCTCGGCGCTGGTAGCTCGCGATCAGCCGCGCCAGTAAAGGTGCCGATCAGGCCAATCTCGTTGTTGATGACGCCCTGACAGTTCGGGCCAAGCACCCGCACGTTCGCCTCTCGCGCAGTCCTTGCCAGATCCTCTTGCAGCGCGACCCCGGCAGGACCGATCTCGGCGAATCCCGACGCAAACACGACCACGGCCTTCGCACCGACCGCACCGGCCTGACGAACGACCTCAACGACACCCGCAGCGGGCACCATGCTCAACACGAGATCTACCGGCGCCCCGATCGATTCCAGTGTCGGGTAGCACTTAATGCCGCGAAGCTCGTCATAGTGAGGGTTCACCGGATACAACCCACCCGCGAACCCGCTACGCAATAGGTACTGGAGCGGGCGCGAGGTAAGACTCACTTCTTTCCCAGATATACCGACAATCGCGATAGACCGTGGCTTGAACAGAGCGACCAGAACGTCGCCTCCAGAATGCCGGTCGGGGTTGCTCTGGGGCACTGAAGCTCCTTGCGCATCGATCTCGGGCTGAAGAAAGAGAATGTAAGCCGTGAGTTAAATTGACATCGATGTCACTATCAACTAAACCTGATGTCGATGTCAATATCGCGTTGATATTGAAGTTCGTCGTAACCAAATCGATACGTCACGACAACGCGATCCACACCCATGAATGAACGGACCAGGTCGCGAATGATTGACGAGCCCGCACCCCCGGACGCCACGCCGGATCCACGAGTGCCGATGACAAAAGGCCAACGCACACGCTACAAGTTGCTCGTCGCCGCTGAGTCCGTCTTCGAGAGGCTTGGCTTTCTCGATGCGCGGGTCGCAGACATCGCGGCCGAGGCCGAGGTCGCGCACGGCACCTTCTACACCTACTTCGAGTCGAAGACGGACATCTTCCGCGCGGTCCTCACCGAGTTTCTGCCGCCGATATATCAGAAAAGCAACTACGGGGGCGGAGCGAGCCCCACCCCTTTCCAACGCGTCGAATTCGGAAACAGGCGCTTCCTCGATGTGTACCGGCGCAACTCAAGGATGCTGGCGCTACTTGAACAGGCCGCGACCTTCGACCCCGAGGTCAAGGCGCTCCGTACTGGATTTCGACACACCGCCGAACACCGGATCCGCCGGAACATCATGCAAATGCAGGAAGACAACGCCGTTGACCCCGCCCTCGATGCCGAGGTGGCAGCGAGCTGCCTGGTCGCAATGGCCACGCATTCGTTCTACACCTGGCTTGTGATGGAGAATCGCAACTACGACATGGATCGCGCAGTCGTCACGCTGAGTCGCCTGTGGGGCAACGCCCTCGGGCTCAAGCCCGAGATCAGTGATCGACCTGAGTACAGGTCGCCCCCAACCGGCGCAAAAACCCGCTAGTCGACGACTGCTGTATCAGGCGGTGACTTTGTGTCGGGCGGCTGACTTCTACTGTCACCGGCAGCCGACGTACGCCGCGGATCACGCGCGATGGTCGGATCGGTACCTTCCCGTTCAGTCGCAGCGTCGGCATCCGCTCGGCGATGACGCGTAGCGCGATAGTGGCCTCGAGTCGCGCCAACGAAGCACCGACGCAGTAATGAATGCCGCTGGAGAACGCGAGGTGGTTTGACGCGTCAGCGCGCGTGATGTCGTAGCGACCGGGTTGGTCGAACACCTTCGGATCACGTCCGGCAGCTGCCAGAATCGGAATCACCCATGAGCCCTTGCGCACTAGCCGACCGCCGATCTCGATGTCCTCACGAGCAACGCGCGAAGTGAGCTGCACGGGCGGGTCAAAGCGCAGCGTCTCCTCTACCGCGCCAGCAGCGAGCGCAGGGTCCTCGACAAGTCGGTCCCATTGGCCACGGTGTCGCATCAACTGGTGGATGGCGTTGCCGATTAGATTAACCGTAGTCTCAAATCCAGCGACCAGCAGAAGAGTACACAGCGGCATCATTTCGTCGGCGGAGATCGTGTCGCCTTCGTGCTGCGCGAGCGTGGTCAGCATGTCTTCGCGCGGGTCGATACGCCGCTGCTCGATCAGCGGTTCGAACATGTCGCGCAGCGCGTCGCGAGCGGACGTCGCCTCGCGGATGTGTCGCAGGGACTGCGGGCCGTCCAACAGCCCGCCGAGGGCGGTGCCGTAGCGCATGAACGCCGCGTCATCGACATCATTGACGCCGAGCAACTGGCTGATGATCGCGATCGGCAGCGGCGCCGCGATGAGCTTCTGCATATCGAAACTGCCTTGCGCGACCGCGCGATCCACCATCTCCTGGACCAGCGTTTCGATGCGTGCTTCGTACGCCGCCATGCGTCGGGGCGTGAACGCAGGCGCGGCGACCCGGCGTACCCGCGTGTGATCGGGCGGATCCATCTCCAGGAGCGAGAGGTCTACCACGCGGTCGAACGGCGAGTTGTCGTCGCGCCCGACGGTGCCGAAACTGCGGCTGGTAAGCACTTGCTTGCAGACGTCGTGATCGGCGGTCGTGTAGACGCCTTTCGCGAGCCCGCGGGCGATCGGTCCCTCCGCGCGGATGCGTTCGTACTGTGGGTACGGGTTGGTGTGCCACGGCGAAATCGATGACCGGGCCAGCGGATTTCCGCGCACTCGTCCGACGTACTGTAGGTAGCACTTCGTCAGGTATAACGACGAGAGGAACCGGGCGGTACGGGCCAGCTCTTCGCGCGAGAACAATTCCATCCCAACTACCTCCAGGACATCGGTAAGCGAGCCAGCGTCAGCGGGCGCTGCGCGACAACTATCGCGAGATGTGACATCACCGATGTTATCCACGAGTAGTAGCAGCGACCATTCCGCTCTCCTCGCTATCGACCGCGCCCGACCTCTGTCTAAAGAGTGTCCAGTAGTAGAAAACGATTCTATTACAGTCCTGACTTCCGGTCCTCAATCAGGCTTTATGTGACGGTAGGCGCAGGCTGCGACCGGCAAGCAGACCGGGTCGTGGCAGACCTGGATCATCGTGTGCGTCGTTGGAGTGGCCGTGTTCATCGTATTGATGCCCTTCTACAAGGGTCCGTGGACTCGCGCTCAGCTGGCAACTACCCAGGAGGCCGTTGGCGATATCCCAGACCGCGAGGATCCCGTGGTTCCCACGAGATAGTCCAACCGATTAGTAAGCGCGCGAGAAGGCGCGCCCTAGAGGGAGTCGAGAATTCGACGGAGTTTCCCTATATGGGCGCACTTCTCGTCAGTCGATGCGCCGGCAGGCTTCACGTTGATCATCGTGGCGGCGCTCTTCTGGCCGTCGAGGTAGAGATCCTGAATCTTGGCCGCCGCGTCTGGGAAACCGTACGATACGGCGAGATCGTTGTAGAAGTTCTGGCCGCGCGGCCCCATGCCGCCGATGTAGTGCGCGACGAAGGGACGCTGGTCATCGACGTACGCCGCGACATCATCACCGATAGCGATGTGGGCGGCGGTCACGATCTCCATTGTGCCGAGGTCATCGGAACGTTTTGCTTTCCCTCTAGCGAGGGCACTTCCCCACACTTGCTCGCATTTGTCCGGCCAGAAGAACGTCGGCAGCCAGCCATCCGCGACTTCCGCCGCGAGCGCGACATTACGGTCGCCGAGCGCCGCGATGTAGACCGGGATCTCGTCACGTGGCGGCTTAGCGATGAGCTTGAGCGGACGGCGTGGAGACTTCTCGTTTACTAACGGGATCTCGTATCGGCCGTGGTTTTCCAGTCGCTCGCGTTTCCAGACCGACCGGCAGATTGCGATAATCTCCCGGGTACGAGCGACAGGTGCGTCGTACGCGACACCGTGCCATCCCTCGATAACAGCCGGCCCTGAGGCACCGAGACCGAGGGCCGCACGACCTCCGGAGAGCGCATCGAGCCCGGCGGCCGTTTGCGCGATCAGGGCCGGGGTACGGGTATACAGCGGAATAATGCCTGGCCCAACCTGGATCCGCGAGGTCGCTTGCGCGAGCGCGCCGAGCGCAGAGATCGCGTCGTAACCATAGGACTCGCCGAGCCAGACTGCGTCAATGCCGGCGTTCTCAAACGCCACGACTTCAGCGATAATCGATGGGAAGTCGGTGGCCGACGAGTAGGTTACTCCGATGCGCATGGTCGATAGCCCTTTCAGTGGCCTAAATGTGCAAGAGCCTGCAACAACAGAAGCGCCTGGCCGCCGCCAATCTCCGCCTGCATCCGCGGATCGCGAGCTTCCTCGGGCGTCAACCAGCTGAATTCGAGTGCGTCCTGCTGAGGATGGCAGTCACCCTCCACGGGTACGACGTACGCCAGCGAGATCGCATGCTGGCGTGGATCAAAGAATGGTGACACACCGGGCGTCGGGAAGTACTCGGCGACCGTGAACGGCTGCGGTGATGCGGGAAGCCGCGGCAACGCGAGCGGCCCGAGGTCTTTCTCCAGATGCCGAAGCAGCGCCGTACGGATCCGCTCGTGATAGAGAACCCGCCCGGAGACCAACGAGCGCGTGATTTCCCCGGTACCGGTGACTCGCAAGAGTAGACCAACCGCAGTTACCTCCCCGACATCGTCGAGGCGCACCGGTACCGCGTCGACGTACAAGATGGGGAGGCGTTGGCGTGCGCTATCGATCTCGTCGTTGCTGAGCCACGAGCTGTCCGATTGCGGAGTGGGATGCGACATGTGCCCTTTCTACCTGCGACTGCTGCCGGGTCCTAGAACCGGGGGTTAACTAGTGGGGTGAGCACTAACACAGTCCGCGCAATCCTGGCCCAAGCACTCCGCAGCCGAGTGGTCGGCGACGACCCGACCGAGGCTGCCCGAAATGTGTGGGGCACTCCTGGTCCGCGCTGGTACGCCGATGACGCCGTCATCCGCGCGGTACATCAGGACGCCGCGATGTTCATCGGCGGTATCCGCGCCCTATTACTGCAGTCACTTCATCCGCTCGCTATGGCGGGCGTGGCCCGGCACTCTGGCTATCGCGGTGATCCATGGGGACGTCTGCAGCGCACCAGCACGTTTATCGCGATGACGACCTTCGGCCCAGAGCCACTCGCAGAGGAGCTGATCGCGAAGGTACGAGGAATCCATCGGAGGGTCCGCGGGGTGGCCGCGGACGGCCGGAAGTACAGCGCGAACGACCCGCACTTGCTGATGTGGATCCATCTCGCCGAGGTCGACAGTTTCCTTACTGCGTATAGCAAATACGGCGCGGGCAAGCTCTCTGCGGCGCAGCGTGACGAGTATGTCGACGAGGCGGCGTTAGTCGCCTCGAAGGTCGGGGTCATCGATCCCCCGCGAACGTACGACGACGTACGTCGGGGCCTTCACGCCTACCGACCCGAACTGCGCGGCTCTCGGGAGTCACGCGAGACGGCCCGTTTTCTGCTCATCGAGCCGCCGTTGCCGCTGGCCGCTCGACCTGGATACGCGATGCTGGCCACCGCGGCCGTGACGTCCCTACCCCATTGGGCCCGACGGCACCTCTGGATTCCGCGGGTACCGGTCGCTGAGCCGCTCGTCGGCCGAGTCGCCGGGCAGGTCGCGACCCGCGCAATCCGGTGGGCGATGTCCGCTCCGGTCGTAGGCCACTAGCTGCTGACGGCGTTAGGCGATGCGGACTGCGAACCCTTCGAGCTGCGGCGACACTGCGGGGAAGCGCTCGAGAACCCGCGGGTCGTGGCCCGGGATGATCAGCTCGTCGCTCGAAGCTAGCTCTCGAAGCTTGTCGAACGCGAGGTACATCGACGGCAAGTGGTCGACGATCGCGAACGGCCGGTCGGTCTGAAAGTTCTCGTAGAAGTGGCTCGAATCGGATGCGAGGGCGACGTACCCCTTCTTGGTCTTCACTCGTACCGCTTGAATTCCCGGCGTGTGCCCGCCTAGGAAGTGGGTGGTAACGCCTGGTACGACGGTGAAGTCACCGTCGAGCAGCCGCACCCGCCCACTTTCAAGTTGGCCCGCGAGGTAGTCCATGTCGCTCTTCTGGGAAAGGTGCGGGTAGTCGCCGCGAACGGCCATTGGCCCGGACCAGAAGTCGTACTCGGCTCGCTGGACCAGGACCTCAGCGCGCGGAAAGTCCGGGATATGCCCGACATGGTCGTAATGCAGATGTGTGATGACCAAATGCTCGACCGAATCGGCCGTCCGCCCGAGATCTGACAACGTCTCCATTGGCGTGCGTAGGTACTCCCGCCCACCTCCTCGCGCAGCCGCCGTCTGCGGCGTGAATCCGGCATCAACGATCACCGTGGTCGACGGCGAGATCGCCGCCCACACGTAGTAGTCCATCGGAGATAGCTGGTCCTGACAGGAGTCGAACCCGTAGAAATGCTCACCGCGTACGCCGGACTCGCGGTGCGCGTACCGCATCGCGTAGACCTCGAACTCGTCGGTCGGCTGACCACTTATCTGCTCATCACTCATCTGGTCGCCACTCATCAGGCACTGTCCTTCCCATTGGCGCCTTCGGCCCCGTTCACGACTCACCTTCTCACGTTCGGCCTGACATCGTCGTCTACCTGCGGGATACTGGGCGACGAATTCCACCAGATTCCCAGAGACTTCAGGGAGGGCACGATGAGCGCGCTGTTTGATACTGGACGCCGGGAAATCGCGCCGGGAGCCGTGCATGTGCCCGGTTGGCTCGATGTCGATCGGCAGCGCCAGCTCGTCGAGGCCTGTCGTGAGTGGTCCCGCGGCCCCGTGCCTATTCGCGCGGCGAAGCTGCCAGGCGGACATCAGATGTCGGTGCAGACGGTCTGCTTGGGATGGCACTGGGCGCCGTACAAGTACACCCGGACCGCGGACGACGCCGGTGGCGCGCGGGTCGGCGACATGCCTGAGTGGCTCGCCGAACTAGGCCGCCAGGCCCTCGCCGAGGCCTATCAGGACGACGCCACGGTGTACCGACCCGATGTGGCGCTGGTCAACTTCTACGACGACAAGGCCAAAATGGGCATGCACCAAGACAAGGATGAACGATCACGCGAGCCGGTGGTTTCGCTGAGTGTCGGCAACACCTGCCTATTCAGGTTCGGCAACACTGAGAATCGGTCGAAGCCGTACACCGACATCGAGCTTGCCTCTGGCGACATGTTTGTCTTTGGCGGCCCGTCCCGGATGGCCTTTCACGGGGTACCCAAGACATTTCCGGGCACGGCAGACCCGGAGTGCGGCCTGTCCAACGGCCGACTGAACATCACGATGCGTGTCACCGGCATGGCCTAGTGTCGGAGCAATGACGGCAACTGTTACTGGCGAAGACGGATTGGCCCGTCCGGTGTGGGCGAGCGTCGATCCGATGCTTCGCGACTACTACGACAACGAATGGGGCATGCCGGTCCGCGACGAGCACGGCCTCTACGAACGGATCAGTCTCGAGGCGTTCCAGGCCGGCCTGTCGTGGGCGACGATCTTGCGTAAGCGACCGGCGTTTCGGATGGCTTTCGCGGACTTCGATCCCGACACTGTTGCGACGTACGACGAAGGCGACATCGAGCGGTTGATGGCAGACTCCGGGATCGTCCGCAACAACCTCAAGATCCGGGCCGCGATCACCAACGCGAAGGCGACCATCGCGATGCGCGAGGAAGGTGGCCTGGTCGACTTCGTCTGGTCATTCCGGCCCGAGCAGACTCCGGCTCCGACATCACTCGAGGAGGTCCCCACCAAGTCACCCGAGTCCGTCGCCCTGTCCAAGGCACTGCGCAAGAAGGGATTCGCCTTTGTCGGACCGACGACGATGTATGCGCTCATGGAGGCGATCGGAATCGTCGATACGCACCTGGTCGACAGCCACCGCCGCGGCAGCTCCGGCATTTGGCCGCGCTGAGCCGAGCCCCTAGACGTCGGCGGTATAGGCGTCAATGATGGGCAGATGCCATCAGCCCTAAGCAAGACAGAGTTTGACCTGATCGTCGTCGGCGCCGGCGCGATCGGCGAAAACGTCGCAGACCGCGCCGCCCAAGGCGGACTGAGCGTCGCCATTGTTGAGTCCGCTCTTGTCGGAGGCGAGTGCAGCTACTGGGCGTGCATGCCCTCCAAGGCCCTGCTCCGGCCGGGCAGCGCGCTGCGCGCAGCGCAAAACGTCGACGGCGCCCGGCAAGCGATCAACGGCACCCTCGACGTACCCGCCGTGCTTCGTCATCGTGACTCGGTTGCCTCGCACTGGAACGATGACGGACAGGTCAAGTGGGTAGAGAGCGCCGGGATCACGCTGATTCGCGGCCATGCGCGTTTAACCGGCACGCGGACGATCGCAGTAGAAAGTGACGGCGCGACCACGACGTACGCCGCCCGACACACCATCGCGTTGTGCACCGGATCGGCTGCGCTGCTGCCGGATATTCCGGGCCTCGCGGACGCTCAACCCTGGACAAGCAAGGAGGCCACCAGCGCGCAGCAGGTCCCCGGCCGGCTGGCGATCCTCGGCGGCGGCGTAGTTGCGACGGAGATGGCAACGGCCTACGCAACACTCGGCGCCGACGTCACCGTGATCGCCCGTAGCGGGCTGCTCACCCGCAACGAGCCGTTCGCCGGAGAACTCGTCGGCGCGGCACTGCGCAGCTTGGGCGCGACGATTCGTGGCGGCGTAGAGACGACCGCGGTACGGCGACTCGAGTCCGGCGCCGTACAACTCACCCTCGACGACGGTACGACTTTTGAGGCCGACGAGCTCCTCGTAGCAACGGGACGCATCCCCCAGACCCAGGACCTCGGGCTCGCGTCGGTGGGGCTGGTGGACGGCGAATGGCTGTCCGTCGATGACACGCTTCGCGTGGTCGACAGTTCCGGTACGCCGGTGGACGGCGGTTGGCTCTACGCGGTCGGGGACGTCAATCACCGCGCTTTGCTGACACACCAAGGAAAGTATCAGGGCAGAGCCGCCGGAGACGTGATCGCGGCGCGCGCTAAGGGCGCCCCCGTGAACGACGTACCGTGGGGCACCCATGTCGCGACGGCCGATCACGAGGCCGTTCCCCAGGTCGCCTTCACCGATCCGGAGGTCGCGGCCGTCGGACTCACCGCGGCCGAGGCCGAGAAGGCCGGCTACCGCACGCGGGTCGTCGACTACGACATCGCCTCTATAGCAGGCGCTTTCGTGCATCGAGAGGACTACGTCGGCCAAGCTCGGATGGTCGTCGACGAAGACCGCGAAGTGATCGTGGGCGTTACGTTCGTCGGGCCCGATGTCGCCGAGCTCATCCACGCCGCCACCGTGGCGATCGTTGGCGAGGTGCCCATCTCTCGACTCTGGCATGCCGTTCCGTCGTACCCGACCATCAGCGAGATCTGGCTGCGGCTGCTCGAAACCTACGGTCGGCCTTAGGCAACCAGGTGTCGCGAACTAGGCGTCACGGATATGGATCTGTTCACCGCGCGGACTGAAAAGACCAAGCAGCTCAACGGGCTTGTCGTTTGCGCTGACGAAGCCGTGCGGCGTACGAGTGTCAAACTCGGCGGCCTCACCAACCTTCAGCGTGGTGATCTGCTGACCTAGCCTCAGATGAAGGGCGCCGGCGAGTATGTACACCCACTCGTAGCCCTCATGCGTGCGCTGGGGAATGCGCACATCCTTCTCGGCTCCTGGGAGGATCATCTTGAAGGCCTGCACTCCGTCAGCGTGACGGGTCAGTGGGATGAAGATGCTGCCATGTCGACGAATGGGCTTGGGATGGATCCGTGGGTCACCTGATGCTGGCGCTCCGACGAGGTCGTCAAGTGGCACTTGGTAGATCTTCGCAAGCGGCAGCAGCAGATCGAGCGACGGCTTGCGGTTGCCGGACTCCAGCCGCGAGAGCGTGCTGGTCGAGAAGCCCGTGCGCTCTGCTACGTCCGAAAGCTTCAGCTTCCGTCGAGCTCGGATCTCCTTGAGCCGAGGGCCAACCGCCTCCAACGCCTCCGCGACCTCATCCATCTGGCATCCTCCTCGTTTGCAGTTTCCGCAAGTAGGCTTGCGCTTTGAGATCAGAGTAGCCGATAGTGACGGCATGAATACGAATCGATGGGATGTTGTAGTTATCGGCGGCGGTAGCGCCGGCCTCAGCGCGGCTTTAATGCTGGTACGGGCGCGCCGTCGGGTGCTGGTTCTTGATGGCGGATTGCCGCGCAATCGGTTTGCCGCACACATGCACGGTGTGCTCGGCCACGACGGGAAGTCCCCGCTGAAGTTGCTGGCCGACGGTCGCCGCGAGGTCGAGGGGAACGGCGGCGTTATCCGCGAAGCGACCGCCGTACGGACTAGTCGCGACGGTACCGGGTTCGCTGTTGAGGACAGCGAGGGACAGATCGCCAGGGCTCGCAGGCTTGTCGTCGCGACCGGATCGCGTGACGAGCTCCCCGACATCGAAGGTCTGGCGCAGTTTTGGGGACACGGTGTGGCCGCCTGCCCATACTGCGACGGATACGAAGTACGCGACCAGCGGATCGGCGTCATCGCCACGGGCGAGATGAGCCTGCACCAGGTGCAAATGCTGCGTCAGTGGTCACCGTCCATCGTCTACCTGACGGGGGAAGCCGACGTACCCGAAGGCGCGGACCGGGCAGGCCTTGACGCGGTTGGAATTGTCATCGAAGAAGGACCGATCCGACGCGTGGTCACGGAGGCAGATCGGATACGTGGCGCGGAAATGGCCGACGGACGGCTCATCGAGCTGGACGCGATTTTCACGATGCCTCGACCTGTGGCGTTGGACGAGCCACTGCGTCAGCTGGGCGCGGATCGCACCGAGCAGCCGTTTGGGTCCTTCGTGACCGTGGACTTCTCCGGTCGCACCAGTGTCGAGGGCGCCTGGGCGGTCGGCAACATCGCGAACCCCGCGGCCAATGTCCCAGTCTCGATGGCCGCGGGCTCGACAGCCGGCGCAGCGCTCAACTACGACCTGGTGCTCGAAGACATCCGGCTCGCGCTCGACGCTGTGGATGAGGGTGCGGCATGAGCAGCGAGCGGGTGGATTTCTGGGAGAGCTTCTACCAGGACGTCGACCGGGACTGGGGTACGCGGCCGAACGCCGTACTCGTCGATCTCCTCGGCGAGCTGCAGCTACGCCCCGGCACGGCGATGGACCTCGGCTGCGGGCACGGTGGTGATGCCCTGTGGCTGGCATCGACCGGCTGGCGGGTCACCGCGCTCGACGTATCGGCGACCGCGCTTGGGCGACTGACCGCCGCGGCAAAGCGAGCAGGGCTGAGCGAGCGAGTGGCCACGACACAGGCCGACCTCGAGTCCGACATTCCCGGTGGCACGTTCGATCTGGTCTATGCGGCGTACTTCCACTCCCCTGTCGAGACCTCGCGTTTAGACGCGTTGCGGCGGGCCTCAGAGAATGTCGCACCCGGCGGCATTCTGGCGCTCATTGATCATGGCTCGGGCCCGTCCTGGGCGCACGACGATCATTCCGACTACCATTTCCTGTCCCCCGACGAGACGCTTAATGGTCTCGCGCTGGGCGAAGAATGGGAGGTCGTGAAGGTCGCCGCATCAGACCGAACCATGACCGGCCCGGAGGGCCAAACCGGGAACGTCATCGACAACGTGATCGTCGTACGCCGCGCCCGTCCGCGTCCGGCGGTCTAGAGATCGACCGAATCCGACTCGCCGACACCAGGCGTCTGCCCAGTGACTTTGGCCTTAATCATGCTGACCATTGTGGCGACACGGCCAGGGCTGTCCCAGTACTGCGCGGAATCTACATCGACATGCAGCAGAACTACCGACGGGTCGGTATCGCCATCGGTGAACCACGCCTCGGTGAACGTGTTCCAGAGCTCCTTTTTCTTGGCCTCGTCGCGAACTATCTCGGCGCGTCCAGCGATCGACAGCCAGGATGAAGAGCCGGCGTACGCAACATTCACCTGCCGGTTCGCTTGCAGGTGTTTCACCGCGTCGGAACCCTCCGAGGCAATAAACCAGCAGTCGCCGTCGAATTCTGCCTCCTGCGTCGTCATTGGGTGACTGTGCAGCGCCCCGTCGTCAGCGACCGTGGTCAGCATGCAGATGCGGACCTCTTTCATGATCGATCGGATGGTGTCCATCTGCTCTGTCGTCGCTCGATCCTGCTGGCTCATCGCGTCTCCGTTCCTAGGTCAATTGGACACGGCGCCCGTGGCGCCGGTCATGGCGCCTGGTACCCAGGTGCCGCGGAGAATATGCAGTCACGCCACACACCTCATGAGCGCGGCAGCGCGTCCACCGGTCAAACTAGGAGCGTGATTCCCGAGGAGCTGCCGGGCAAGGTGGCGCGAATTCGGCGGATAGACGCCGAGGGTGGGCAGGCGCGCGCCCGGAACCTCCGGCGAGTGTTGAGCGCGCTGACGGCCACGGCGCTGCTTCCGGTGCTCGCTCTTGGAATGATCGTCTGGCACGAGATCGGCCATACCTTGGTGGCTTGGGCACTGGGTGATCGCACGGCCACGTTTGTCGTCTATCAGCGCACCGCGACCGGTTCCTGCTTCGGCTGCAACTTTTACCACTCCGAACTTCTCAGCCCGGCGGCCAACGCAGCGGTGAATCTCGGCGGGGTCGCGGCGACCGCTCTGGCGGGCTTGCTCGCAACCCTGGTTATGGGCTGGCATCGACGACCCCGGTTACTTCCCCGTTGGCTGCTGTTGGAAGTCGTGCTCCTCACCTGGGCGGGCGATCTGCTGTTCCAGATCCTTCAGGCAGCGACGGCCCCGATCCCCGCCCGCGAGCCGGTCGGGTGGGGTGTCGGCTACGTGGACCTCGCCGCGGCCGTGTCGTTCGCCTCGCAGGCGAGCGGGTGGCCCCACGTCGTCTTCGTCATCGCTGGGGCCGCGATCGCCGTCAGCTGGTCGGTGGTGCTGGGGTGGCTCACGTGGCGTTCGTGGCTTCGCTCACGAAGTCAACGCAGGACGAGCGCGACGTGACGCACTGATTCCGAATCGTCAAAGGCCTTCACGCATGCCTCACCGGGGCACTGTGGTCGTGAGAGGTGAGATCGCGTTGGCTACATCTCGTCGCGCTTCTGGCGCTCGGTCGGAAGTTTCGTGAAATCCCAGGACACCACCTTCACGGGCTTCAGTCGGACCCAGGCGTGGTACTTGTCCTGCGCGTACGCGCCACCGTTCATATACTTCTCGGAAAAGAGCGGCGTTACGTGACTGGTGTCGACCTCGTCGCCGACGATCTCGATGTCGCCGAGCAGCTCCGCGCCCTTTAACTCGCCGTACGTCTCGCCCGCGTCGACCAGCGCACTGACCCGGGGGCGTTCGGAGAAATCAGTCCAGCGCTTGCTGCGAGTCACCGAGTTGATCCACATCCACTCCCCGTCCCACGCGAACCACAACGCAGTGACATGGGGGCGCGCTTGCGCATCTACGGTGGCCATCCTGCAGGTGCGCTGCTCGCGCAAGAACGAATCCAGTTCGGAGGCGTCCATCGCGATGGAGCGCCCTCTCTTTTGCTTGTCCAATGGCGGCGTCGTTGTCATGTCTTCAACCTGCCACATCCACGCGGCCGCGCGCTACCGGCCTCGCGCACGCGACGGCAGCGCCGCAAGCGTTAAGCAGGGCGGCGAATACAGCGCCGTGTCGAGTTCACGCGACGGGGTCGTGCGGAAACGGGCTAGACAGGTTCGAGGGCATGATGCCTGCCGGCGGGCAGGCGCACTTCGATGGGATCGCCTACTCGAACTTGTCCACCGCACAAAACGACGCCCATGATGCCGGCTTTGCGTACAAGGCGGCCGTTCTCGTCGCGATCCAGGACGGCGTTGAGCAAACCTGAGCGAAGGCCATTGATCTGGGCGCACGGATTGCGCAGGCCGGTAACCTCGACCACTGCGCTAGCTCCGAGACAGAGGTGGGTCCCGCGCGGCAGGTCCAGCAGGGCGAGTCCGATCGTGGTGATGTTCTCCCCCAGCTGGCCGGGGCGTACGTCGAAGCCCTGCCCTTGCAGTTCGGCGAACAGCTCGGCGTGGATGAGATGAACCTGGCGAAGGTTGGGCTGCGTCGGGTCTTTGGCGACGCGGGAGCGATGTTGCACGGTGGCACCGGCGTGAGCATCGCCCTGCACGCCGAGACCCTCCAGCAGGGTGATCTCCGGCGCGGGGACTTTGCTGAACCGGTGTTTGCCGTCATGGCTAACGGCTTTTACCGTGGCGCGCTCGTTACTCACGTCGCCATTATGCTTCTACTTGGCAGACCGTCATCGACGTACCGTCTCGTGAGCCGCGCAGCGACGTCGGGCCGAATTCCGTGCGCACGATCTGGAGTGAACCGCGTCGAAACGCGTCGTAAGCAAGCGGTTTCTTTGGTGGGCCCTGTGGGACTCGAACCCACAACCTACGGATTAAAAGTCCGGAGCTCTACCAATTGAGCTAAAGGCCCTCACTGTTTCCGTCGAAGCAACGGTAACAGCGA
>CAJDTT010000038.1_pt1 | contig 23703 bp, 25 predicted proteins | sample 7389841 | NCBI WGS metagenome assembly CAJDTT01 (sample SAMEA7055655, study PRJEB34461) | soil metagenome | biome: terrestrial ecosystem; feature: Peninsula; material: soil | place: Antarctica | collected 2016
GCAACGCCGGTGGCGAGGTTTACTTCGAGCTGCGACTGTCTGACGCGTGGGTCTGGGACATCCACCGCCCGGCCCGGTTCGTCAAAAACGTGCGAGTGGTGACGTTCAAGGACGTCAACGTCGAAGAGCTCGACAAACCCGACCTCGAGGTTCCCGGTAGCGCATAGACAGGGAAGTTATCCACAAGAGGGCGTGTCGTCCACAATCAGCCTGATCGGGCCGTCGCCAGCGGCGCATCATCGGGCAGTTTGTTGTCAACCAACTGACAACAAGCGAGGACGGTGGTGGCGATGCTCGCCAAAGACGTATTGGGCCGATACGGCGAGGAACTGGCCCGGGACCATCTAGTTTATTCGGGCTTTCTGATCCTCGATGCTAACTGGCGCTGCTCGATCGGCGAGCTCGACATCGTCGCCATGGAAGGAAAGCAGCTCGTCTTCTGTGAAGTGAAGACGCGGTCGTCGACGTGGTTCGGCGACCCGATCGAGGCCATCGACGAGGCCAAGTCGCGACGGATCCACGCACTGGCCGCGCGATGGATCAGTGAACACCGTGTGCACGCGACGTCCGTTCGGTACGACGTCGTCAGCGTCCTCGCGCCGCGCGGTCAGCGCCCTGAGGTCACCCATCTGAAAGACGTGTTCTAGTGCTCGGCACGACGATCTCGATCGCGCTCGACGGCGTGAGCGGGATCCCGGTCTACGTCGAGTGCCACATCGGCGGAGGCCTGCCGGGAGTCAAGGTGGTCGGCCTGCCCGATGCGTCGATCAACGAGTCGCGAGACCGAATCCGTGCGGCACTGGTCAACTCGGGGCACGACTGGCGCAACAGCAAGGTGACGTTCAACCTGGCCCCGGCGCACGTGCGTAAGGCCGGCACCAGCTTCGACGTGGCGATGGCAATCGCGGTAATGATCGCTTACGGCAAGATCAAAGTGCGTCAGGTCGCGGGGACCGTCTTCTTTGGCGAGCTCGGGCTCGACGGGAAGCTGCGATCCGTGCGCGGCGCGCTGCCGGCGCTTCTCGCCGCGAGCCGGGAGGGTTTCCGCCGGATGATCCTGCCGACTGAAAATCGCGCTGAGGCGATGATCCCGCTCGGCGATGGTCGGGAGATGGAGGTGCTGTGTGCGCCCACGCTCAAGGACGTCATCGCGCATCTGCAAGGTGACGACTCGAAAGTCGAGTCGGTCGGGGTCGATCACCATCACGCCGCGCCTACCGTCCCGGACCTGTCCGACGTACGAGGGCAAGGACTCGGTCGGCGCGCGCTGGAGGTGGCGGCCGCCGGCGCGCATCACTTGCTGTTCAGCGGCCCGCCCGGTGCGGGGAAAACAATGTTGGCCTCGCGACTACCAGGAATCCTGCCGCCGCTTGCAGAAGACGAGGCGCTGGAGGTGACCTCGATTCACTCGCTTGCCGGGACGATCGATCCGACAACCCCATTTCGCCGGTTCCCTCCGTTCGAGGCACCTCATCACGGCGCGACCGCCGCCTCGATCATTGGCGGTGGCAGCGGGCTTATCCGGCCAGGTGCCGCGAGCCTTGCCCACCGCGGCGTACTTTTCCTCGACGAGGCTCCCGAGTTCGCGAGGCAGGTGCTCGACCAGCTACGACAGCCGTTGGAGTCCGGTTCGATCACCGTGCATCGGGCGCGCGCGGTGACGACGTTTCCGGCGCGGTTCCAGCTGATTCTCGCGGCCAATCCGTGCCCGTGCGCCTCGGCCGCCGGCGACAACGACTGCGTCTGTTCGTCTGTTGTGCGGCGACGCTATCTGGCTAAGCTCTCCGGGCCGCTGCTCGATCGCATCGACCTGACTATTGGGCTCCTGCCGGCGTCGAGACATCAGCTACTCGATCACGACACCAACGAAGAGAGCAGCGAGACCGTCCTGGCTCGGGTGATCGCGGCGCGCGAGCGAGCCGCGCTTAGGTGGGCCGAGTGCGGCGTCGGGCTCAACTCGCAAGTGCCGAGCCACGTGCTCCGGGCCCGCTGGAGACCGTCAGGCGAGGCGTTGACGATCCTTGAGAAGGCCTATGACGCAGGGATTATCTCCGGTCGTGGTTACGAACGCACGCTGCGGGTGGCCTGGACGATCGCGGATCTGGCCGACCGTGGTGAACCGGCGTACGGCGACGTGGCGGAGGCTCTCGGCTTCCGCAACAGAGTCACCGGGATGGCGGCATGAGGGCCGGCGCAGTGGGGGACGGGACGACGCTCGCGGCGCTGGCGTGGCTGAGCCGCACGATTGAGCCGGGTAACCGTTACCTGTGGGCATACGTTGAGGATCTCGGGCCGGTTGAGGTCGCCGCGCAGTTGCGAGCAGGTGACGGGCCGCAGCGGCTGCAAGAGTCCGCGGGTGCCCGCGCACAATCCGATGCATCGATGCTCGACCTGGAAAAGGCCGCCGCCAAAGGAATCCGACTCCTCGGTCCGACATCGGCGGAGTGGCCCGGCGACAATCTCGCCAGCATGGCGCGGGCCTGCGCAGGCGGCGAAGCGAGCGTCGTACCGCCATTGTCCTTGTGGGTGCGTGGAAACTCTTCGCTCGCCGAGCTCACTTCGCGTTCGGTCGCGGTTGTTGGAGCCCGCGCCGCGACGGCGTACGGCATGCATGTCGCAGCGGAGCTCGCCGCCGGTTGCGCCGAACGTGGATACACGATCATCAGCGGCGGCGCGTACGGAATCGATATCGCCGCGCACCGCGGAGCGGTCGCAAACGGCCAGCCAACAGTTGCACTGCTGGCTTGTGGAGTCGATCGGCCGTACCCGGCCGGCAACCAGAAAATGCTGGAGGCGATTACCCGCGACGGGCTGTTGGTCAGTGAGTTCCCACCAGGATCGGCGCCCATGCGGCAGCGCTTCCTCGTGCGCAACCGGCTGATCGCGGGCCTGTCACTGGGGACTGTCGTCGTCGAGGCGGCGCTGCGAAGTGGTGCGCGGTCGACGGCTGCGCGCGCTCGAGAGCTTGGCCATCCGGTGATGGCGGTACCGGGCCCGGTGACTTCGGCTATGTCCGGAGGGTGCCTTCAGCTGCTGCGCGAGGGCGGCGCTATACCGGTCGGCAACGCTGCTCATGTCATCGAAGCGATCGGACAGATCGGTGACGACCTGGCGCCGGTCGAGGCCGGACCGGTGCTGGCCGAGGACGCACTGTCCGCCGACGTGCGGGCGATCTTGGAAGCCGTCCCACTACGGCGCCCAGCGCCGGTCGAGTCGATCGCCCAGGTTGGTTCCTCCAATGTGAGTCGCGCACTGGCCGCTCTCACCCAGCTCGAGCTCATGGGTCTGGTCGAGTGCATCGAGGGCCAATGGCGCCGTGCCAGGCAATCGCGATGAGCACGTCCCATCCGATTCCGGAAGTCTTTGGCGGCATCCTGTGGAGAACGATGTGGCTTGTGGACAGTTTCCGGCGTATGTCGCCAAATTTCGCAATGCTTCGGATATGACCTATTTAGAAGCTGACTCGGCTACCCCTGACCCGTTCCCGCAGAATCACTTCGTAGACGCGCCGCACGTAACCTGCCTCTCCGACCTTGTCGACCGGTGGCACCTGGTGCTCGACGGCGAGTTCTTTGATCAGCGAAGCGTCTGGATGCTGTGGTTCGACGAGCGTGGTCATCAGCTGCCGGTCGTCGTTCCCATTGACGGCCTTCCAGACAATCTCGATGAGCGGTTTCTGTCGGGACTTCGGTCCATTTGTAGCGTGACCCGCCACGGCGGCGCACATAGTTTTGCGATGACGCTGGCGCGGCGGGGCACGTCGCAGATCACGACTGTCGACAAGCAGCAGACACGCGCCCTGCTGGCCTTGGGCAGGTCGGTCGACCTCGAGGTCTGGCCGATCCATCTGGCGACGGATGGATCGCTGCGCGAGATTACTCTCGACGACCTCGCCTGAGGCGTCGCCCCGCTCTTCGCGACCCCATCCGCCCGCCACGAACGGCGGATTCTGGAGTCCCGCGGCGCGCTTAGTTGCATTGGTCAGACCGGTCGGCGACTGTTGAGGGGTGACCCAACCCGACAACGCCGAACTACCACCCGCGATGGCGGCGGCGATCGCTGCTTTCCGCCGTGAGCTCGAGCTCGAGCGTTCGGTTTCGGCGCACACCGTTCGCGCGTACTGCTCCGATGTCGCAAGCCTGCTCGAGCATCTACGCCGAATGTCCGGGACGACCCTGGACGACCTGGATATCGCCGTACTGCGATCGTGGCTGGGCAAGCAGCGCACCCTCGGTGCCGCGCGCACGACGCTGTCACGTCGTGCCGCATCGGCGCGGTCGTTCACGTCGTTCGCGCACCGCCGCGGCCTGATGAGCGCGGACCCGGGGCAGAAGCTCGCGTCGCCTAAGGCGCAGCGCACCCTGCCGGGAGTACTCAATCAGCAGCAGGCCAGCCAATTGTTCGACGCTGAGGTCGGTGACGAGCCGGTAGGAGTACGCGACCGGACCATCCTCGAGATCCTCTACGGCGGCGGGATTCGGGTGAGCGAACTCGTGGGGCTCGACCTAGGCAGCTACGACGCCGAGCGGCAGGCGTTGCGGGTGCTCGGTAAGGGCAACAAACAACGCGTCGTGCCGATTGGTACGCCCGCCCGGGACATGCTCGCTCGCTACCTCGACTTAGCGAGGCCGGCACTCGCCGGCGCACGTAGCGGCACGGCCCTGGTCCTAGGCGTTCGCGGCGGCCGTATCGACCAGCGGGAGGTGCGGCGCGTCGTACACGCGGCCGCGCAAGCTATCGAGGGCGCGCCGGACATCGGCCCGCACGGTTTGCGGCACTCGGCTGCGACGCATCTGCTTGAGGGTGGAGCCGACCTGCGGTCGGTCCAGGAGCTCCTCGGTCATGCCTCGCTCGCGACTACGCAGATCTACACCCACGTTTCCGTAGAGCGACTTCGCTCGACCTTCCAGCAGGCACACCCACGCGCATAGGCAGCGACCCTGAATGGTGATGTCCGGTGTCAGGGCCGGTTCGCTCGAAAGACGGTGGGATCTGTTGCGGTTCTACGCCTTGGGTAGTAGCCGTACCTTGCGCGGCTTAAGCAGGCTCAGCGGGTCGAGATAGGTTTCTCCGCGCCGCAGTCCCCAATGCAGGCAGGCCGCGCCAGGGCAACCGGCGTGTCCGGCCTCAAGGACGCCGATCTGCTGGCCTCCTGTGACGACGGCGCCGACCGTAACCGAAGTGGTAACCGGTTCGTACGTCGTCTTGAGGCCGTTGGGGTGGGTGACCGCGACGACCCCACGACCGGCAAGTACGCCGGCATAGCTGACTGTGCCGTCGCCTGCGGCGTACACCGGCATCGGGGCCTCGCCAGCGAGGTCGACCCCGCGATGCCCGGAACCCCATTTGACCGCCGGTGGGTCGAAGTCGCGGGTGACCTGATGAGTGCCGTCGATCGGCCAGTCCCAGCGCGACGATGTCCCAGCGAAGGCCGGCCCGTTAGGCAGCACCGTGCTGGCAAGGAGGGCGACTGCGGCCAGCACTGTGATCAGCCATCGGGCGCGTGCCGCGACAGACTTAGTGCTACTCGTTGTCGTGTTTCTGTCCATAGTCCGACCGAACCACCGGATCTGCCGGCCCGGTTTGCCTGAGTACGCCAATTGTGGACGACACGCTCCCTGTGGAAAAGTCACGTCCGGTTCAGGCGGGAGGGCGTAGCGGGGCGATTCCAGGGTGAGCAGTGCGACCGCGTACACTTTTAGCAGCGGTTCGTCTCACTTCCGTACGGAAGAGATATCGAGCCGACTTCGCGCGTCCACTTTTACCTCGGCTCGACGCCGTCGGAAAAGGACACTAACTTGGTCTGATCTGCAGCAATGGCTGTCGGTCGGCAATGTCAGGGCGCTAGGCGCGGCACCGACCGGTGCTCGCGAAAACCGAGAGGCTTCAGGCGTAGTCAGCCTGCAAGCCAGTTAAGGAGTGCTCCGGCAATGGCCGTAGTAACTATGCGACAGCTGCTCGACAGCGGCGTCCACTTTGGTCACCAGACCCGTCGTTGGAACCCGAAGATGAAGCGATTCATCCTCACCGAGCGCAACGGCATCTACATTATCGACTTGCAGCAGACGCTGTCGTACATCGACCGCGCCTACGAGTTCGTCAAGGAAACCGTCGCCCACGGTGGCACGATCCTGTTCGTCGGCACTAAGCGCCAGGCGCAAGAGGCGATCGCTAAGGAAGCCAGCCGCGTCAGCATGCCGTACGTCAACCAGCGGTGGCTCGGTGGCATGCTCACCAACTTCTCGACCGTGCACAAGCGGCTGCAGCGTCTCAAGGAGCTCGAAGCCATCGAGGAGACCGGTGGCGAGACGGTCATGACAAAGAAGGAACAGCTGATCCTGTCCCGCGAACGCACGAAGCTTGCGCGCACCCTCGGCGGTATCCGCGACATGGCGCGCGTGCCGTCAGCGGTCTGGATCGTCGACACCAAAAAAGAGCACATTGCCGTCGGCGAGGCCAAGAAGCTTGGCATTCCGGTTGTAGCGATCCTCGACACCAACTGTGATCCCGACGAGCTGGACTACCCGATCCCGGGTAACGACGACGCTATTCGCTCGGCCGGTCTGCTGACCCGTGTGATCGCGGACGGCGTCGCTGAGGGCTTACTGGCCCGCGCGGCCAACGCCGGTGGCGGCGCCAAGGATGGGGACGACAAACCCAACCGCGACAACGTCGCTGCGGGTGAACCACTCGCAGAGTGGGAACGCGAAATCCTCAAGGGTGACGAGCAGCCCGCGGCTCCTTCCGAAGCCGCACCGGTTGCTCAAGCCGCACCGGCCGCTGAGGCACCGGTTGCTCAAGCCGCACCGGCTCCTGAGGCCGCACCGGTTGCTCAAGCCGCACCGGCCGCTGAGGCACCGGCTGCTCAAGCCGCACCGGCTCCTGAGGCCGCACCGGTTGCTCAAGCCGCACCGGCTGCTGAGGCGGCACCCGTCGCGCCAGCCGTCACCCCAACCGAGGCTCCGGCCGCGGCGCCGGCTGGCGACAAGCCCGAAGAAACCACCGCCAACTAGTCGTCTGGACGCCGGGCGGCGCACGATCACCGTCGTGATGCTGCCGCCCGACGCCGTACGCGACTGCTATATAAAACTGCCCGGCGACCCCGGGCGAAGAGACGGGAATACCGCAAAAATGGCTGACTTCACTGTTGCCGATGTGAAGAAACTGCGCGAGCTCACCGGCTCGGGCATGAGCGACTGCAAGAAGGCTCTGACAGAGACCGGCGGCGACCTCGACAAGTCCGTCGAGATCTTGCGTATCAAGGGAGCTAAGGACGTTGGGAAGCGCGCGACGCGTACTTCGTCCAACGGCCTGGTCACGATCCAGGACGGCGTTCTGATCGAGCTGCTCTGCGAAACTGACTTCGTTGCCAAAAACGACGAGTTCGTATCGACGGGTGAAGCGATCGTGGGCGCGCTGGCCGCGGCCAAGGTCGGCGATGTCGAGGGCGCGCTGGCGCAGGACGTCAACGGCAAGTCCGTTGCCGAGCTCGTGCAGGAGCTGTCTGCGAAGCTCGGGGAGCGTCTTGAGCTGCGCCGGGTCGTCCGGTTCGACGGTGCGACGACTTCGTACTTGCACCGCCGTTCTGCCGACCTGCCGCCGCAGGTCGCCGTACTCGTCGAGTACACCGGAGATGACGAGGAAGCTGCGCGTGGGGCAGCGATGCAGATCGCTGCCATGCGGCCGAAGTACGTAACCCGTGACGAGGTTCCCGCGGACGTTGTCGCTGACGAGCGCCGTATCGCCGAAGAGACCGCACGCGAAGAAGGAAAGCCTGAGCAGGCGATGACCAAGATCATCGAGGGCCGGGTCAACTCCTACTTCAAGGACAACACGCTCAACGAGCAGCCCTCGGTGCAGGACTCGAAGAAGACAGTCAAGGCACTCCTGGATGCTAGTGGGGTCGCAGTAACCCGGTTCGCTCGCTACGAGGTCGGCGAGGAAGTCAAGTAGCACACCAGCCGGTCAGGACATAGTTCGACATCGGATTTCACGAATGAGGGGTCGCCACACCGATAACGGTTATGGCGGCCCCTCTTCGTATGCGCGATGATTCTTCAGGCAGCTTTGATGTAAGTAGAGGGACGGTAGGACGCGAGTGGCCTATAAACGAGTACTTCTGAAATTGTCCGGCGAGTCGTTCGGCGGTGGACGCCTCGGCATCGACCCGATCGTCATCACCAACATCGCACGTCAGATCAAAGCGGTGCTGGCTGCGGGCACCGAGATTTGTATCGTCGTTGGTGGCGGTAACTTCTTCCGCGGCGCGGAACTGTCTCAGAACGGCATGGAGCGAGCCCGCGCGGACTACATGGGCATGCTCGGCACCGTTCTCAACTGTCTTGCGCTGCAGGACTTCTGTGAGCAGTCCGGAATTGACACACGGGTCCAGACCGCGATCACAATGAGTCAGGTGGCCGAACCCTATATCCCGCGACGCGCGATTCGACACCTCGAGAAGGGCCGGGTCGTCATCTTCGGCGCCGGCGCCGGTATGCCTTACTTTTCAACCGATACGGTGGCCGCGCAACGCGCCCTGGAGATCGACTGTGAGGTGCTACTCATGGCCAAGAACGACGTCGACGGCGTCTACACCGCTGACCCCAAAACCGACCCGGACGCTCTGATGTACTCCGAACTGGCGTACACCGACGTACTCGCGCAGCAGCTCAAGGTCGCGGATTCGACCGCGATCAGTCTCTGCATGGACAACAACATGCCGATCGTCGTATTCAACCTGCTCAAGGAGGGCAATATCGCCCGCGCCGTCGCAGGTGAGAAGATCGGGACAGTCATTAGCAACGCCGCATCGCGGGTCTCACGAGGAGAGAAAATATGATCGACGACGCCCTTCTTGAGGCCGAAGTCAAGATGGAGAAGGCCGTAACAGTGGCCAAGGACGACATGTCGACAATCCGCACCGGGCGCGCGCAGCCGGCGATGTTCTCGCGTATCAACGTCGACTATTACGGCGCGCCGACGCCGTTGCCACAGCTTGCGACCATCACGATTCCCGAGGCTCGGATGGCGGTGGTGAAGCCGTACGACGCGAGCCAGCTCGCCGAGATCGAGAAGGCGATCCGGGACAGCGACCTTGGCGTCAACCCCGGCAACGACGGGCAGTTCATTCGAGTGGTGTTTCCGCAGCTGACTGAGGAACGCCGTAGGGAGATGGCCAAGTCGGTCCGCTCCAAGGGCGAGGATGCGAAGATCTCGATCCGCAACATCCGGCGCACCGCAATGGAGACGCTCGACAAGATCAAGAAAGACGGCGGTGCGGGGGAGGACGACGTGGCCCGTGCTGAGAAGGAACTCGAGGGTACGACGAGTAAGTACATTTCGTCTGTCGACGAGGTCGTCAAGCGCAAAGAAGCAGAGCTGCTCGAGGTCTAGCGCCACGCGCTAACTGATACCTGTGTCTGAATCCTCCTCAGCCTCCGCCGACTCCCCGACGCCGCACGAGCCCGTGGCGTCGGCGCAGCCGTCGGAGCCTGCCGATTCGTCGGATCAGTCCGCGCCGTCCACCGGTACGCCGCCGCAGATCCCGGGCGCCGAGCCGCCGCGGAAGTCGGGTGGCCGGGCGGGGCGTGATCTCGGCGCCGCAATCGGCATCGGGCTCATGCTCGGCGCGATCGCCCTCACGTTGCTGTTTGTCTATCGACCGGCGTTCGTCATCATGATCGCGGTCGCGGCCTTTATCGGAGTGTGGGAGATCGTTCGCGCGATCGGTACGACGGGGGCGCTCGTACCGATCTCCCCGTTACTCATCGGTACCTTGGCGATGCTCGGCCTCGCCTGGTACCGGGGAATCGACGGCCTCACGATCGGTCTGCTGTTCACCGCGCTGGCCGTGGTGGTGTGGCGGATGGCTGACTCGGCCGACGGCTACCTCGCCGCCACGTCGGCGGGCGTGTTCATCGCCGTTTACGTGCCGTTCCTTGCCGGGTTTGCGGTCCTCCTCGCCGTACCGGACGATGGCGCTGCTCGGGTAATCGCCTTCATCGCCGCCGTGGTGTGCAGTGACACCGGCGGGTACATCGCGGGAGTGCTATTCGGCAAACATCCCATGGCACCGACGATCTCGCCGAAGAAGTCCTGGGAAGGACTCGGCGGATCGCTGGCCGGGTCGGCGATTTTCGGCGTACTGATGTTCGTCTTCGCGTTCGAGTCAACCTGGTGGAAGGGCCTCCTCTACGGGCTCGCGCTGGCCGCGACCGCCACGCTAGGCGACCTCGGCGAGTCCATGATCAAGCGCGACATTGGGGTTAAGGACATGGGCACGCTACTGCCCGGGCACGGCGGTGTCATGGATCGGCTTGACTCGCTGCTGCCGTCGGCCGCGGTCGCCTGGGTCCTGCTCTCGGTTTTCGTCCCGGTGAACTAGTCGACCGGCGCCGCGTGCTGCCGGATCCAGGTATGCATTGCGATACCTGCCGCGACGCCGGCGTTGATCGATCGGGTGCTGCCGTACTGGCTAATCGAATAGAGGCTCGAGCACACGCCGACCGCCGCTTCGCTAAGACCGGTACTTTCCTGCCCGAACAGCAGGATGGTGCGCTCCGGAAGCCGGGCATGCTCGATCGGCCGCGACCCCGGAAGATTATCGATCCCAATGATCTGCAGACCCTCGCGGTCGGCGTGTTCGCGCAGATGCGCAGGATCGGGCTGGTGCAGGATGTGCTGGTAACGGTCGGTCACCATCGCGCCGCGTCGATTCCATCGGCGACGGCCCACGACGTGTATCCGACGGGCCAGGAATGCATTAGCGGTGCGTACGACTGTGCCGATGTTCATGTCGTGGGCGAGATTCTCGATCGCGATCTCGAATGTGTGCCGCCGGGTGTCCAGGTCCGCGACGATCGCCTCGATCCGCCAGTAACGGTAGCGATCGATCACATTGCGTCGGTCGCCTTCGGCGAGCAGCTCCGGATCGAGCCGCGGATCCTCCGGCCAGGGCTGGGCGTGCGGACCGACGCCGATCGGCGGGGCGTACGACGGGCGGGGCCCTTCGTCGTACTGCGCGGCCTCGGGCGTGTGGGATGTCATTGCCGCAGACGATACCGGGCAGTTCAGTGTGACCTACGCTGCCGCTCTTACGTGAGACAATGTTGAACGTTATGTCTTCTCTTCCGCTTGTATTCAATGCTCCGCGCGGGGCTAAACCCCCGCGCCATCTTGCCGACCTCGACCTAGCGGGCCGGCGTACGGCGCTGGCTGACAAGGGCTACCCGGCGTTCCGGGCGACACAGCTGTCCAACCACTACTTCGGTAGGCTCAGCGACGACGTCGACACCATGACCGACATCCCGGCCGCCGAACGCGAAAGTCTCGCCAACGAGTTCTTCCCGCCGCTGCTTAACGTCGTACGCCACCTCACATGCGATGACGGTACGACGCGCAAGACGCTCTGGAAATGCTTCGACGGTGTCCTCGTCGAGAGCGTGCTCATGCGCTACCCGGACCGTACGACGCTGTGCGTATCGAGCCAAGCCGGCTGCGGGATGGCGTGCCCGTTCTGCGCTACCGGCCAGGCCGGGCTGACTCGCAACCTATCCGCCGCCGAGATCGTCGAGCAGGTCGTCGCCGCGGCTCGCGCGATGGCGCGAGGTGAGATTACCGGTGGTCCGGGACGATTGAGCAATGTCGTGTTCATGGGAATGGGCGAACCGCTGGCCAACTACAACCGGCTGATGTCGGCCGTCCGCCGGATCACCTCGCCAGCTCCCGAGGGGCTCGGGATCTCGCAGCGCGGCGTGACCGTCTCGACAGTCGGTTTGGTGCCGGCGATCAAACGGTTGACCGCCGAAAATATGCACGTCCGGCTCGCGGTCTCGCTGCACACTCCCGATGACGAACTGCGCGATACCTTGGTGCCGGTCAACAACCGTTGGAAAGTCGACGAAGTTCTCGACGCCGCGAAGGAGTACGCCGATCACACCGGCCGCCGGGTCTCGATCGAGTACGCGCTGATCCGCGACATCAACGACCAAGGATGGCGCGCCGACCTGCTCGCCAAGCGACTCCGGTCGCGCGGTGGCCCAGGATGGGTGCACGTCAACCTGATTCCGCTTAACCCCACACCGGGGAGCAAATGGGATGCCAGCCCCAAGCCGGTCGAGCGCGAGTTCGTCCGCCGCATGCAGGCTGCCGGCATCTCCACCACCGTGCGCGACACGCGTGGCCAGGAAATTGATGGCGCCTGCGGACAGTTGGCCGCCAAAGAGGAGAAGTAGTTTGCTCGTCTCACGACCAGAGTTTTCCAAACCCCGCATGGGGCGCAAGGGATACAACCACGACGAGGTCGACAGCTTCGTCGACCTGATCATCGCGAAGCTGAAGGGCAAGCCAGAAGGCGACGGCGTCACCGCCGCTGATCTGGGCGTGATGGTCTTCCACGAGGAGCGTGGCGCCTCTGCGTACGACTCCGACGAGGTCGACGAGTGGATCACGAGGGTACGGCCCAAGGTCAAGGCCGTCGAGGGTCGACGGCGCGAGGAGGACCTCCCCGCCGACCGTCCCGGATCGGTGATCGACATGGCCGCGCCGCCGCACTACGCGGACCGGTTCCCGCGGGTCAGCCGCGCCGTTCTGGGGTTCGCGATCGACGATGTCGACGACGCGATGGACTTGCTGCGGGCACAGCTGTCCGGTGCGGACGCGCCGACCTCGAAGCAGATCATGGACCTGTCGTTTCGCGAACAGTCCGGCGGTTATCGACAGGTTGCAGTAGCGCAGACGCTCGAGCTCATCGCGCTGGCGCGCGACGCCGGTATCGCGAGCGTGGCAGCTAGTTCGTAAGTCATCCGGCTTCCAGCCGGACACGTAAAATCCCCGCATCGCAACGATGCGGGGATTCTTGTTTTGAGTACTTGCAGTGACGGATCGAGCGATCCTCAATGACGGACGGTCCGATTAGCTGCGCCAGGCCTTGCGGCGACGCACCATGTCATGGATCAGAATGGTGACCAGAATCAGCGCGATGACGGCGAGCCAGAGGTCCTCGACGTGACCCTCGTGATTGCCGATGCACATCACCAGCAAGACGATCGCGACAATCCAGCCGCCGATGCGCGCGCCCTTAGCAAAAGTATGGTGCCAGCCCCACAGTGCCGGATCGTCGGTGCCGGCGTCGTGGGTGAGGCCGTGCGCGGCTTCCCACGGTGCGTCGTTGGTTGCGATGTGCCGGGGACCCTCGGTGTTGGGCTCGTCGAGCAGCTGAGCATGCACATCGTTTTCGGGGATGACAGGTCTATTGGTCACGGGTCCTCCTTGCACGGACAGTCAGTGGCACCATCATCCCATCGACTCGACGGCGCCGCGTGAGCAGGTCAGCCTGTGTCGCGCGGTCATCGTCACACCACGCCCGAACGACAAGGTGAGAGAGCCATCTCTACGCCGGGCTACACGTTTGGTCGGGTTGTGAGGGACAATGAGGGGCGTGAATTCTCCGCGCGACGTCGTCATACTCGGCGCGACAGGCTCGATCGGTACGCAGGCCATCGACGTGGCACTGCGAAACCCCGACAAGTTCCGCGTTGTCGGGCTTAGCGCCTCGGGTAGATACCCGGCCGCTCTGGCGCAGGCGGCGTTCGATCTCGGCGTCGAAACGGTTGCAGTAGCCAGCGGTACGGCGGTCGAGGACGTCGTACTCGGCATGTACGCCGAAGCGCAACGCCGTGGCTTGAGGCCCGGTGACTATCGCATGCCCAAGGTGATCGGCGGTCCCGACTCGACCGCGCAAATCGCGGCCACCCGGTGCGATGTCGTGCTCAACGCGGTCGCCGGTTCGGTCGGGCTGGCGGCGACCTTGGCCGCACTGGAAGCCGGTACGACGCTGGCCCTGGCCAACAAGGAATCGCTGGTCGCCGGTGGCCGCCTAGTGCTCGACGCGGCGGCGCCGGGCCAGTTGGTGGCGGTCGACTCCGAGCACTCCGCGATGGCCCAGTGCCTCCGAGCCGGCCGCGCGCAAGAGGTACGCCGGCTCATCCTCACCGCCAGCGGAGGACCGTTTCGCGGCAAGTCGGCGCGCGACTTGCAGGAGGTCACTCTTGAGGAGGCACTCGCACACCCGACCTGGTCGATGGGAGTGTCCAACACGATCAACAGCGCGACGCTCGTCAACAAGGGGCTGGAACTGATCGAGGCGCACCTGCTGTTTGGAATCGCGCCGGAGGACATCACGGTTACCGTGCACTCGCAGTCGATCGTGCACTCGATGGCGGAGTTCTTCGACGGCTCAACGATCGCGCAGTGCTCGCCACCGGATATGCGCCTGCCGATCGCGCTCGCGCTGGGGTGGCCGGACCGGGTCGCGGACGCGATACCGCCGCTGGACTGGGCCCAGGTGCACACATGGACGTTCGAGCCGCTCGACGACACCGCGTTTCCGGCGGTCCGCCTCGCCCGAGATGTCGCGAAGGTCGGCGGGATGGCGCCGGCGGTGTTCAACGCGGCCAATGAAGAGGCGATGGCCGCGTTTATAAGCGCACGCATAGGTTTTGCGGATATTGTCGCGGTCGTCGAAGAAGTCGTCGAGGCCGCGCATGCCGCGCGGAACCTCGCCGCAGATCCTGCGTCGTACAACGACGTAGTCGAACTCGAGGTTTGGATCAGGGCATTGACGAGTGAACACATCGCGCGATACGCCGACCGGCGGGCCAGCCGCGGATGATCTATGTCCTTGGCGTACTGCTTTTCATTGTCGGGCTGCTGTTTTCGGTCTGGTTCCACGAGCTCGGCCACTACACCGCAGCGCGCACCTTTGGGATGCGAGTCAGCCAGTTCATGGTCGGGTTCGGCCCGACGATCTGGTCAAAACGGATAGGGGAGACCGAACACGGGATCAAGTGGATCCCGCTGGGCGGCTACATTCGCATCATCGGGATGATCCCGCCGCCCAGGCCGGGCAGTAAAAAGAAGAACGGTCGGTTTACCAAGCTGATCGAGGATATCCGGGCGCAGTCGTTCTCGGAGCTGAAGCCCGGTGACGAGACCCGCGCGTTCTACACAAAACCGTGGTGGCAGCGGGCGATCGTGATGATCGCCGGTCCCTTACAAAACCTGATTCTCGCATTCATCCTGTTCGCGATCATCCTCTGCGGCATCGGCGTGCATACCCCGTCGCTGACCGTCTCCTCGGTGAGCCAGTGCGTCCTTCCGGCGACCTCGACCGTGACCGACTGCAAGACGCCGATCGACACCGCCGGCAAGGCCTGCGACACGATCGGTCAGGGCGGCTGCGAACTGCCACCGGCAAGTCCCGCCGCTGACGCCGGCTTCGCGCCCGGCGACAAGATCAAGTCCATCAACGGAACCGCCACCGGCAACTGGGACGACGTACGCAACAAGATCCGCGTCTCGGCGGGCAAAGACCTCGACTTCGTCGTGCAGAGAGACGGCAAGTCCGTGACGCTCACCGTGACGCCGATGGAAAACAAGGTGGTTTCTGACACCAATCCGGATAAGTACGTCACCGTCGGATTTCTCGGACTGTCGCCGACCACACCGCTGACAACGCAGTCCATCGCCGAAGTGCCGGGCCAGGTCGGGAGTTTCCTGAGCCTGTCGGCGCAGCGGCTGATCGAGATTCCACAGCGGGTGCCGCAGTTGATCGACGCCACATTCGGCAGCGCGAAACGGGATCCTAACGGGCCGGTCGGGCTTGTTGGCGTCGGCCGGATCTCGGGCGAGATCTTCGATCTGCCGGAACCGACGATCGACAAGGTCGCGTACTTCCTGTCGCTGTTGGCCAGTCTCAACATGGTGCTGTTCCTGTTCAACCTCGTGCCGCTGTATCCGCTCGACGGTGGACATGTCGCCGGCGCACTCTATGAAGGGGCCCGCAACCGGGTCAACCGGATCCGGGGCAGACCGCACGGCGCGGCGTTCGACGTGGCGCGGATGATGCCCGTCGCCTACGTCATGGCAACCGTGATCATCGCGTTCTCAGCGCTGCTCGTCGTGGCAGATATCGTCAATCCGGTCACTTTACTGAGCCAATAGCGCTGGTCGCGGGCTCTCGGGCCTGCCGATGTGCCCGCACGAGAAGTAGCATGTGGTCATGAGTTCAATCAACCTCGGGATGCCCGAGTTACCACCCCCGACCCTCGCCCCGCGCAGGGTGAGTCGCCAGATCGACGTGGGCGGGGTGCTGGTGGGCGGCGGTGCACCGGTGTCGGTGCAGTCGATGACGACGACGGTGACCGCCGACATCAACTCGACGTTGCAGCAGATCGCGGAGCTCACAGCCGCAGGGTGCCAGATTGTGCGGGTCGCCGTACCCAGCCAGGACGACGCCGACGCGCTGTCGGCGATCGCCAAGAAGTCGCAGATCCCGGTCATAGCTGATATCCACTTTCAGCCCAAGTACGTGTTCGCCGCGATTGACGCTGGGTGTGCGGCGGTCCGCGTCAACCCGGGCAACATCAAGGCATTTGACGACAAAATCGCCGAGATAGCCCGCGCCGCCAACGACTCCGGTACGCCGATCCGCATCGGTGTCAACGCCGGCAGCCTCGACAAGCGGTTACTAGAGAAGTATGGGAAGGCGACGCCGGAGGCGCTTGTCGAGTCGGCGCTGTGGGAGTGCTCGCTGTTCGAGGAGCACGGCTTCCGTGACATCAAGATCTCGGTCAAGCATCACGATCCGGTGGTGATGGTGCGCGCCTATCAGTTGCTCGCCGAGCAGTGCGACTATCCGCTGCACCTCGGGGTCACCGAGGCCGGACCGACGTTCCAGGGCACCATCAAGTCGGCCGTCGCGTTCGGAGCGTTGCTCAGCCAGGGCATCGGAGACACGATCCGAGTGTCGTTGTCCGCGCCACCCGTCGAAGAAGTCAAGGTCGGCCTGCAGATCCTCGAGTCGCTCAATCTGCGTCAGCGCGGCCTTGAGATCGTCTCCTGCCCGTCGTGCGGACGCGCGCAGGTCGACGTCTACTCACTCGCCGACCGTGTCACCGCCGGCCTCGAAGGGCTCAAGGTCCCGCTGCGGGTCGCAGTCATGGGCTGCGTCGTCAACGGCCCGGGCGAGGCCAGAGAAGCAGACCTGGGTGTCGCCTCCGGCAACGGCAAGGGTCAGATATTCGTCAAGGGCCAGGTCATCAAGACGGTGCCCGAATCCGAAATCGTCGAGACGCTCATTGAGGAGGCGATGCGACTCGCCGACGAGATGGGCACCGATGTCGAGTCCGGCGAACCGTCCGTCAGCGTCTCCTAACGTGCTAGGTATCGGCCAGGCGCGTGTCTTAGGCGCCGCAGATAGCCGAGCGGTACGCCGAGTGCTCGCGATCGATCCGGTCGAATCGGTGCTGGTCAGTTCGCGGATGATCGGTGGCGGAATCGATCCACGCCAGCTCGGCGGCAAACTCTGGGGTTTCGGCGGGCCGCGGCTGGAGTCGGTCTGCCTGTCCGGCGCCAATCTCATTCCGATCCAGGCCCGGCCAACCGCCGTGCGCTCGTACGCTGAGCTCGCACTGCAGGAGGGCCGACGCTGTTCATCGATCGTGGGTGATTCCAGCGCCGTGCACCAACTGTGGGACATTCTCGAGGAGCACTGGGGGCTTGCCCGAGCGATCCGCTGGCACCAGCCGCTGATGAGCACCGCACAGCCGTCGTTCGTAACACCGGACCCTGAGGTGCGACTCGCGACCAGCGAGGACTTCCCGATCTTGTTCCCGGCCGCTGTCGCGATGTTCAACGAGGAGATCGGTATTTCGCCGATGGGCACCGATGGCGGGGCGAGCTATCGTCGCCGCGTTCGCGAGCTCATCGAACAGCAACGCTGCTATCTGCGGGTCGACGACGGTCGGGTCACCTTCAAGGCCGAGCTCGGCGCGGTTGCCGGCGGAGTTACCCAGATTCAGGGCGTCTGGGTGGACCCCACTCTGCGCGGCCAGGGACTTGGTCGGCGGGGCACGGGCGCGGTCGTCGACCACAGTCTGCAGCGCGGGGCGAGCGTTGTCAGCCTCTACGTCAACGACTTCAACGTTGCCGCGCAGAAGGCCTACACCGCGATCGGGTTCCGGACCGTCGGAGAGTTCGCATCCGTTCTCTTTTGAGCGTGATCAGTTCGCCCGGGCTAGTGCCGTTCAAGCGGGATTGGACGGGTGATCTTGGTAGCACGTGCCGTGAGAGCGGACTTGCACTGACTACGTGACGCGCACGGATCGCTGGGGACAGACTCACGGATGGTGCGGATTGAGTCACAGATGGCAGGGGAGCTCCTCAACTGAGGTAACTGTGTGACTCAGTGGGTGCGCATCACTCTTGCCGCACGACTCCGGCCGCGCAGGATCCAATCGGCGCGCCTCGACAACGCACCGAAACCGCCCGCCGGAGGTGGTCGTCACCATCACGCCGGTCGAGTCACCGTCGACGTACTCCTCGACGCAGTCGACGTCATCGATGCCGCTCAACGCGTCGGTCGTGCGTACGGCGATGTCGGCCGTCTGTAACGGGCGGCTGTACCGGCTCAGGCCACGCAGCAGATGTGGAATGACTTGTGCGCTGCGGGCGGCCTCGTACATCTTGCGGGCGGTGTTGCCATCGAGCCGTGCGTAGACCGCGCCGAGTGGCAGCACTAGAGCGGTCGGTGAGAACCGGTGACCGCCAAGATGGCTGCACTCCCACACCAGGCCGGGCAGCTCGCCGGTGAGCTCGGCCGCGATGGGACGTCCGCCGATGGCGCAGCAGCGGTCTCGCTTGGCGTGTGCACACACCAGTGCGACCGGCGCGTCAACGGTCACCGCCGAGGAATGTAGAGCGAGCAGATCGCCGCTGTTAAAGGAATCCCAATCGAGGTGGAGGAGCTGCTCTGGATCGTCGAGAGTGAGCTTGACGAGCGTGCGGTGCGGCGCGACGGTGGCCGCGAAGACGGTTCGTCCACCCGAATGCGCGCGGTCCGTAGCCCGCCCGGTCTTACGCATCATGAGCGGTTTGACCTCGTGCTGGTCGCAAAGATGTTTGAGCGCCGCGGTCAGTCGGTCATCAAGGTCGTTGTCGATCACGGCGTCTCGGCCCCACGCCCCGGAGTGCTCGATCGCGAGATAGCGGCGCGCCGGTCCCGCCGTGCCGGCGTGCGGTTCGTCGAGCGCGAGCGATCGGACCGCGCATCGTTGTTCGTCGGTGACCGGCTGGGTCATGCTGTGGAGTCTCCTTCAGGGGCATTTTCCACTTGGATTCGTAATGACGTTGCAGTGGCGATGGCCTCGTCGAGGATGCGCCGTTTCGGGGTTGGCACCGGAACGTGCACTATCCGCCCGATCGGTCTCGTCCACGACATTGTGGCCCGACCGAGAAGGTCCTCGATCAGCAGCCGATCACCTCCGGTGATCAGCATGTCCGGTGCTGCAACGCCAGCAAAGACCCGCTGCGCGGCGGTTTCGGCGGACTTGACGAGTTTGTCGGCCTGGTTCGCCCGACGCCTCGCGAAACGCTGCTGGCTCTGTCCGCCGGCCGCGGTCCGGCCTTGTACGTATGTGCTTCCGGTCTTGCTGACCCGCACCTCGAGTTTCGCACCGTCAATATTGACCGATCCAAGGGAAAAGCCGCCCCGACGCACCAAGATCACCGCAGCGTGGTGCGGCGGAGCGCACGCGGTCACGATGTCCTCAATCCCTTGGCCGGAGCCGGGATCGGCCACCGCTAGCGGATCCCACGCGCCGGTAATCTGCGCTGAGCCACCCCGACTCGTCGTTACGGTTAGGGTATGCGCGGTGTAGCCCGCCGATGTGATCTCGCCATTGCGGGTGACGAACCCGCGCAGCCAGCCGGCAAGGCGTCCGAATGGTACGTCGACGCTGGTCATCGCGACCGGTTATTCATCGAAACCCGGAAACGCCTGGGTCGTCGCCTGGGTGCCGGAGACAACCTGCCGCCAGCGCAGCGCCTGGGTTGCGGCATCAATCAAAGCGTTGACTGCGAGGGTGCGTACGTCGACCGCGGTGGTACGGCCGAGCACATATCGCCAGGCCACGGCAACTTTGTCCTCAAGTATCCCGGCGACCTCGATCGCCTCGGTAGGAGTCGTTACGGGCTTGGGTAGCTGGTAGGCCGGTTCACTCGGATCGGGCGAGGCACCGGCGGCGATGAGCAGCGCCTGGATCGCGTCTCGGCGCTGCCGGTGTCGTAGCTCGACGGCCGCGACCTGATCCTGACGCGAAGCGGCGGCGTGCGCCCCGATGTCGCCGTACGCCCAGATGATCGCGTGTTCGGCACGAAGAGCGGCCTGCAGCGCAGCGGTCTGCTCTTTGCTCATTGCGGCCCAATCCCGATAGCGCTCATCCCAGCACCGCGAGGTGGCAAGCGTGGCTAGCCGCGATCGAGCCGATTAGCGGCGCACGGTCCGCCGCGATGGTAGTTGTCAGCGCCGTGGTCTGCTGTTGTGCTGCGGCCTCCAGGGCGCGGAGCTCGGCGAGTATGGAGGCTGGGTCCGTGGGCGCGGCCGGAACCGCAGGTACCGACGCTCCCGACGAAGGACTGGTGGCGGGCGGCTTCTGAGCCATCGCGGCGGCGATCGCGTTGACGTGTTCGATGGACTCCTTGTGCAGTGGCGTCAGCAAGGGGCTCAGCGTTGGCGTGGCCGTGAGCGCGGCGGCGTACTTGTCTCTGAGGGCGGCGTGCGACGCGAGCACTGCCGCAAGCGGGTCCGGCTTCTTCTTCGTCGCGTCCTTGCCAGCTGGCTGACCCGTACAGGCGGTCACAACGATCGCGCACGAGGCGACGGCCGTAAGCAGAAAGGTGCGCCGCGACGCTGGGGAACTGGCGGAGGGGAGCATCGCGATTAGTTTGCCACCAACCGGGTTTCTTATCTCGCCGGGCTCGCCGGTAGGCTACTGCGCACAATTGCGTACACGGTGCGCATCCACAATCGCTAGGAGTGAGCAGTGCGATCAGACTCAGAGTCTCCCCAGGCTTCCTCCGGCCGCGACCGAGGGCAATTCGGCGCGATAGTCGGTCCTGTCGTGACCGATTCAGGATTCGACCTCGATGATCTGGCGGTGAGCCAGGCCGGGCGCCGTACGGTCGTGAAGGTCGTTGTCGACGGCGACAACGGTGTCTCCCTCGACGACATCGCCGCGCTGAGTCGAGCAATCTCGGCTGCCCTCGACGAACGTGACGACGACATCGGCAATGCGCCGTACACCCTTGAAGTGACGTCCCCAGGAGTGGATCGCCCACTGACGACGCCGCGCCATTGGCAGCGCGCCACCGGGCGTCTGGTCGCGTGTACGGCGGGCGAGACGCCTATCCAAGGGCGCGTCGTGACCGTTCACGACGAGCAGGTGACGCTGGATGTTGACGGCGCGGAACAGTGCTATACGGTCGACGATCTGTCGCCGGGAAAAGTCCAGGTTGAGTTCGTAAAGGCACCGAAGCAGCCCAAAGCACCTAAGATGCCCAAAGAGCCTAAGAAACAGAAGAAGCCGAAGGGTTCCTAAGGGGAAGTGCCATGAACGTAGACATTTCGGCGTTACGCGCGATCGAGCGCGAGAAGGACATTTCCTTTGAGACAGTGCTGTCGGCTATCGAGACTGCGCTGCTTTCGGCGTACCGGCACACCGACGGAGCCCAGGCGCGGGCCCGGATCGAGATCGACCGTAAGGACGGCCTCGTCCAGGTAATGGTCCAGGAGACTGATGAAGAGGGCAACGTCACCCGTGAGTGGGACGACACGCCAGACGACTTCGGCCGAATCGCCGCTATGACGGCAAAGCAGGTCATCCTGCAGCGTCTGCGCGAGGCTGAGCAGGAGCACACATTCGGCGAGTTCTCCGGCCGCGAGGGTGACCTTGTCGGCGGCGTGATCGAAGCGGACGCTATGCGCAACCAGCGCGGTGTCGTCTCGGTGCGACTCACCCCGAGACTCGAGGCGGTGCTGACGCAGTCCGAGCAAGTGCCCGGGGAGGACTACACGCATGGCACCCGGCTCAAGGTGCTTCTAGTGTCGGTCGTGCGCGGGATGCGCGGCCCGCAGGTGACCGTCAGCCGCAGCCATCCCAACCTGGTGCGCAAGCTATTCGCCTTAGAAGTGCCGGAGATCGCCGACGGCACCGTCGAGATCGTCTCCATCGCTCGTGAAGCCGGGCACCGCACCAAGATTGCGGTGATCTCCCACTCACCGGATGTCAGTGCCAAGGGTGCGTGCATCGGTGAGATGGGTGCGCGAGTACGCCACGTGATGAGTGAGCTGAACGGGGAGAAGATCGATATCGTCGACTACTCCGACGACCCGGCCGAGTTCGTCGCGAGCGCACTTTCGCCATCGCAGGTCATCGCCGTACACGTCACCGACCGGTTCGCCCGTGCGGCGCGGGTAATCGTCCCGGACTTCCAGCTTTCCTTGGCGATCGGTCGAGAAGGCCAGAACGCAAGGCTCGCGGCGCGGCTTACCGGCTGGCGGATCGATATCCGTAGCGACGCCGAAGCGGACAGCGCCGTACCGGAGGAGCAGGCCTAGCAACCGCCAGACGCTCGAGGCAAATGCCTCCTTCGCCTTGAAGGTGGACTCAGGGTACGATGAAACGCGGTATCGCACCTGTTGTCGTCCCGCCCACCGGAGTGCTCTGTGAACGCTCGCACATGCGTGGGTTGTCGGCGGCGGTCCGATGCCAGTGATTTGATGCGCATCGTCGTTGATCAGACCGCGTCGGCGCTTGTCGCCGTTGTCGATCTACGTCGGTGCCGGCCGGGCCGTGGGGCACACCTTCACCTGGCACGTGAGTGTTTCGACCAAGCCCTACGACGCAGAGCATTTCCGCGAGCCCTCCGGGTGAGCGGCTCGCTCGACGTACAGGCCGTCGACGAAGCAATCGAGCGTCACCTCGCACCCAAGTAGCATCCTCGTTACCAACACGCCTCGACAGCACCGGAAGGTCGGAACTGGTATGGACAAGCAATGAGCAAGGCGTCCCGATGAAGGCAACCCGATGAAGCAGCAGCGATGACTGTGTTTCATAACTAAAAAACGAGGTCGCGGAAACCCGCTGCGGCTTCGAGACTAGGAGACCCGTGGCAGGCAAGGCCCGCGTACACGAGCTAGCAAAAGAGCTCGGCGTGAAGAGTAAGGACGTACTCGCAAAGCTCAGTGAGATGGGCGAGTTCGTTAAGAGCGCAAGCTCGACAGTAGAAGCGCCGGTAGCGCGCAAACTCAAGGAACAGTTCCCCAGTGCGGGAAACGGCGCGGCGACGAAGGCCGCAGCAAAGAAGGCCGTTCCCGCTCCGGCGGCACCAGCTACCTCCACTGATTCGGCGGCACCGGTAGCTGCCGCGCCAGCCGCGCCAGCGGCGGTCGCACCGGCGCCAGCCGCGCCATCACCAGCCGCGCCAGCACCGTCCGTTACGCCTGGCCCGCGCCCGGCTCCACGGCCTGCCGCGGCGCCGGCTCCGGCGGCACCACAGCCGGCGGCCGCCTCGGCTCCAGCGCCGGCTCAGGATGCACCTGCAGCTGCGCCCGTAGCGGACTCCGGTACGTCGCAGCCCGAGGCTCCGGCGGCAACCCCACCACCGGCACCGCGCCCGCGGTCGGCCGGAAACAACCCATTCGGCGTGAGCCAGGCACCTGCACCTCGACCGGCCGCGCCGCGACCGGCCGGTGCTCGTCCGGCCCCGCCGGCGGCTCCACGCCCGGGCGCACCGCGTCCGGGAGCACCTCGCCCGGGCGCACCGCGTCCGGGAGCCCCACGTCCGGGCGCGCCTCGCCCGGGT
>CAJDTT010000084.1_pt1 | contig 23539 bp, 17 predicted proteins | sample 7389841 | NCBI WGS metagenome assembly CAJDTT01 (sample SAMEA7055655, study PRJEB34461) | soil metagenome | biome: terrestrial ecosystem; feature: Peninsula; material: soil | place: Antarctica | collected 2016
CGCCGGCCATCGCACCGGTCGGCGCAATCGCGTGCAGCGGATAGATCTCGCGGAACCGGACGACCAACGCATCGCGGTCGTCGACCGGCACCCAGGGAGCGATGAGCCGGTCCAGCGGCGGACCGAGGTTGCCGGCCACCGAGTCCGCGTCAATCTGGTACCCGGTCTCGGCATTGAGCTCACGAAGCACGGCGGCCATTCCGGGCCGGGAGTCGATCAAGGTCATGTCAAGGTCGAACCCGACGACGAACGGCGCGCTCATGAACGACAACCGCCCGGTTTGGACGTCACTGCTCTAGCGGTTTGGGCGCGCGGTCGCGTGCTCATAGCGCAGCAGATTCACCGGGAGCGGAAACTTGATGTCGTCGCCAAACGGCGACAGCGCACCCGTGCGGTCCGAGGTGAACTCGGTAACCGGTGGCCCGGCTTCCTCACCCGTCGGCCACGAAGGGGCCACCTTACTGAGGCCGTTGTCGATGTCGGCGTTCTTGCTGGCCATGTGGCGGACCTTTCTGTCCAGGTGCTAAACCGTTCTGCTGCACGCGCTTACAGCGTACCCACGACTGCCCGATGCCGTAGCGTCCGGCTCGTTGGACCGGGGTACTACCTTTGATGGAATGAGTACTCGAGCGCGCACCATGGCCGATTGGCTGCGCAGCCGCGATGATGCCTGGTTGGCGCAGTTGATCACGCTGCGCCCCGACGCGGCATACCCCGCACCCCACGACATGTCAACACTCGCCTCGCGGCTGTCGGTGCGGATGTCGGTCGCGCGGGCCCTCGACGAGCTCACCGCCTGGGAGGTTCAGGTCCTAGACGGGCTGATGCTCGGCCCGCAACCAGGCACCGCAGCCGCGGTCAAGGCCAACTGCGCCGGCGCCCGGATCGCCGACGTACGGCGCGCCGCCGAACGGCTCCGTGATCTCGCGCTTATCTGGGGCGACGACGACGCGATCAATGTGCCCGCACCGGTCCGCGACGCCGCCAACCGGCACATCGCTGGGTTGGGTCGGCCGGCCGCCGAGCTGTTCGATGCCTATCGCGCCGACAGCTTGCGCGTCGTCCTGCATAATCTCGACCTCCCCTACGCGGGCCAGCCGATGGCCACCGGCCTGATCAGCGACCGGCTACGCTCCGGTGACGTCCTCACCGACCTGCTGCAGAGAGCACCGTCCAGCGCGGTGGAAATTCTGCGCCGGCTCGACGGCGGCACTCCGGTCGGCGACCTGCGCAACGCCGACCGGCTGTTAGAGGTCACCGACGACATGCCGCCGGTGCGCTGGCTGACCAGCCACGGACTTCTCGCGTCGGTTGGCGCCAGCTCTGTAGAGCTGCCCCGGGAAGTCGGTTTGCACTTGCGTGGCGCAACGCCGCTCGGTCCGGCCCGGGCGGATCCCCCAGTGGTCGAGACGTCGACCCTCTGCGCCGACGACGTCAACGGCACCGCCGCCACCCATGCCCAAGACGCCGTACGTCGCATGACTCGCCTTCTTGAGGTGATTGGGGAGCTCGAGCCGCGGGTGCTGCGCACCGGTGGGCTCGGCTCGCGGGAGGCCAAGAAGGTCGCCAAGCTGCTCGACCTTGAACCATCCGACAGCAACCTGCTGCTGCACGTCGCGCAACAGGCCGGTCTGCTCGCGCCGACCCGGTCGCATCAACCGACCTGGCTACCGACCACGGCCTACGACGAGTGGATCGAGGACTCACTCGAAGAGCAGTGGCAGTCGATCGTGTCGGCCTGGATCAGCATGCCGATGTTGTCCTGGCTCAGCAATGACGGCAGCGCGGACTCTCCACATGCTCTGTCCAACGAGGTGGCCCGCGCGGGCACGGCGGTCACTCGCCGCCGGCTGTTGCAGACGCTCGCGGGGATCGAGAAGTGGTGCACCGCCGACACCGACGCGCTGCTGGAGATCGCCGCCTGGCGCTGGCCTCGGCGGATGTCCCCGAGCGTCGCGACAACGGCTCACTACGTGCTGCGCGACGCCGAGTTCCTCGGGGTGACCGGCAAGCACGCACTGTCCGCACCCGGCCGTGCACTCGTCGATGGCGCCGCTCCGGCCACGCTCGTCACGCTGCTGACCGCGACACTGCCCGAACCGATCAGCTACGTATTGCTGCAGGCCGACCTCACCGCGATCGCTCCGGGTCGGCTCACGCCGGAGCTCGCCGAGGCCATGGCCCAGGTGGCGGATGTCGAGTCTGCCGGCGGCGCGACCGTTTATCGCATCACCGAACGCACCATCCGCCGCGCGCTGGACTCTGGTTTGACGACCGCGCAGCTGCACGAGCTGTGGACTACCCACAGCAAGACTCCCGTGCCGCAGGCATTGACCTACCTGATCGACGACATCGGCCGGCGGCACGGGGCACTACGCGCCGGCGGCGCAACGGCGTACCTCCGCTGCGACGACTCGGCGACGCTCAACGCGGCGCTCACCAACACCTCTCTTGCCCACTTAAGGCTCCGTCGCCTGGCCCCGACGGTCCTGATCACGCAGGCCGATCCGGCCGACCTCGTCAATGGGCTGCGCGAGGCCGGCTTCATGCCGACCCTGGAAAACGAACAAGGCGTGGTGACGACGACGCTAGTCGCACCGGCCCGATCAAAACCCCGGCTCGAGCGGCGTACTCACGGCACGACGTTCGACGCCGAGGAGACTGCGGCACTCGTGCGCAACCTGCGCGACGGCGAACGGGCCACCGAGGCGAGTGCCTCTGCCCACGGCCGCGTCTCCTCCGAGCTCCCCGGCGTAACCACAGCGGCGACCCTCTCCTTGCTACAAAGCGCCCTCGCCCGGGGTGCCGCGCTGAGCCTGGACTACGTCGACGAGTCCGGAACGCTGACCACGCGCCTTGTCACGCCCGAGCGCGTCGGCGGCGGCTACATGCACGCGATCGACCATCGAACTCGCGACGAACGGGTTTTCGCCATCCATCGCATCGTGTCGGTGGCGCTCGCGGTGACCTGAACCATCCACCGACCGCGCCACACGATCACAGCGTGTCGGTCATGGCGCATATCCTTATAGGTCTGGCACTGCATCCACAGGGCGCCATAGTTCTACAACGCACTACCTGAGGGGTCGCACGTGAACGACGGACCACTGATCGTCCAATCCGACAAGACACTGCTGCTCGAGGTCGATCACCCGCGCTCCACCGAGTGCCGCCTCGAGATCGCGGCATTCGCCGAACTCGAACGCTCTCCCGAGCATGTGCACACCTACCGCGTGACTCCGCTTGGGCTCTGGAATGCACGGGCAGCCGGGCACGACGCCGAGAAGGTCGTCGACGCGCTGGTGCGTTTCTCGCGTTACCCGGTCCCCAACGCGCTGCTGGTCGACATCGCCGAGACGATGGACCGGTACGGCCGACTACAGCTTCAAAAACACCCTTCGCATGGCCTCGTGCTCACCACGACTGACCGCGCCGTGCTGCAAGAAGTGCTGCGGCACAAGAAAATCCGCCCAATGCTCGGCGCGGCGATTGACGAAGACACCATCGTCGTACACGCCTCCGAACGTGGTCGGCTCAAACAAGCCTTACTCAAGGTCGGCTGGCCCGCCGAGGACTACGCCGGGTACGTCGACGGAGAGGCGCACGAGATCGCCCTGGTTCAGGACAAGTGGCATCTGCGCGACTACCAGCAGCAAGCGGTGGACGGGTTCTGGGCCGGTGGGTCCGGGGTCGTCGTCCTCCCCTGCGGCGCCGGCAAGACGATGGTCGGCGCGGCCGCGATGGCTCAGGCCAAGGCGACCACGTTGATCCTCGTGACCAACACCGTCGCCGGCCGACAATGGAAGCGCGAACTCATCGAGCGGACCTCGCTGACGGAGGATGAGATCGGCGAATACTCCGGCGAGCGCAAGGAGATCCGGCCGGTCACGATCGCGACATACCAAATCATGACGACGCGGCGTAAAGGTCAGTACATCCACCTCGACCTGTTCGACTCCCGCGACTGGGGCCTGGTCGTGTATGACGAGGTGCATCTGCTCCCGGCGCCGATCTTCCGCCTCACCGCGGACCTGCAGTCCCGTCGCCGGCTCGGCCTCACCGCGACGCTGGTACGCGAGGACGGCCGCGAGGGTGACGTCTTCAGCCTGATCGGACCCAAGCGATACGACGCTCCGTGGAAGGACATCGAGGCACAGGGCTGGATAGCGCCGGCGACCTGCGGCGAGGTGCGCGTGACCCTCACCGATGCCGAGCGGATGACCTACGCGACCGCCGAACCCGAGGACCGTTACCGGCTCAGCGCGACCGCGCGGACAAAAATGCCGGTCGTCAAGAAACTCATCGAGCGGCACCGTGATGAGCGGGTGCTCGTGATCGGCGCCTACCTCGACCAACTCGAGGAGATCTCGGAGTTCCTCGGCGGCGTACCTATCGTGCAGGGCAAGACAACCAACAAGGAACGCGAGCGGCTCTTCGAGGAGTTTCGCACCGGCGCAGTCAAGACGCTTGTGGTCAGCAAGGTGGCCAACTTCTCGATCGATCTGCCCGAGGCATCGATCGCGATCCAGATCAGCGGCACGTTCGGCTCGCGGCAAGAAGAGGCGCAGCGGCTGGGACGAATCCTGCGTCCCAAGGCCGATGGCAAGCAGGCGCACTTCTACTCGGTCATCGCGCGCGACACCATCGACGCCGAGTACGCCGCGCACCGCCAACGGTTCCTCGCCGAGCAGGGCTACGCCTACACGATCTCCGACGCCGACGACGTACTCGCCGGGCCGCTACCCCTCTTCGATGAGACGAGCGCCGATCGTGACGCCGACCTCGCCGCCGACCTCGGAGCGGAGCTCGACGCGCAGGACGAAGAGTGAGCCCGGAATCCACGCTGCTCTGGGAAAGTTGGGCCTCCGAATGCGGCCAGTCCGAGAGCTCCAAGGCAGTCTGGACCGATTTGATCAGCCGCTGGGGTGAACTGCACCGCGGCTATCACAACCTGCAGCACCTGTTGCACGTGCTCATCGTCATCGACGAGCTCGCGCACGAAGGCGAGGACCTGCACCCGACTCGACTTGCCGCCTGGTTCCACGATGCCGTGTACGACCCGAAGACCAGTGACAACGAGGCACGCAGCGCCGAGCTGGCCGGCACCGCGCTGGCTTCGCTGAATCTCGGCCGCGCGCTGATCGACGAGGTCCGCGCGCTCATCATGATGACCGAGACACATGAGACGGACACCGAGGCCAGCCGGGCCAGCTTGCTGATGCACGATGCGGACCTGGCGATCCTCGGCGTACCGGCTGCGCAGTACCTGCGTTACGTCAACGGCGTACGCACCGAATACGCACACGTCCCAGACGACGACTTCAAAACGGCCAGAAGCCTTATCTTGCAAGGCTTTCTGGATCGAGAGCAGATTTATCTGCTACCGGAGGCCCGGACGGCGTACGAGGACAACGCGCGCACCAACATCGCCGCCGAGCTGCAGATCTATCACCGTGACGACCCCGACGACGGTCCATCGTTGTTCGGCATCCCGCTCTCATAATGCCCCGCCGCCCGCCTAGGCCCGTCTCCACTGCCCGTCACCGGACCTCCGCGATTAAGCCCTCCTGACCAACAGCACCTGGATACGAATGGACGCAATGGAGACGCCGCAGCGATCTGGGTTGCGCGGCTGGCTGGCAGTCACCGCGATCGGCCTTGGCATTTTCGCGATGGTCACGATCGAAGAAGCACCAATCGGGCTGCTGTCGATGATCTCGGACGACCTGCACGCGAGTTCTGGGCTCGTCGGGCTGTCGGTCACGGTGCCCGGTATCGTCGCCGCGTTGGCCGCCCCACTCGTGCCCGTCCTGACCCGCAAGATCGACCGGCGAATCGTGCTGACCGTGGCGCTGCTGGTCATGGTCGCCGGTTGCATCGGCTCTTATTTCTCCGGCGGCCTCGCCGCGCTGTTGTTGTCACGGGTGCTGGTCGGCCTAAGCCTTGGCGGTTTCTGGTCGCTAGCGGCGGCCGTCGCCGTACGCCATGTCAGTCCACGGCACGCCGCGCGCGCCACCTCGATCGTCTTCAGCGGCGTCTCAGCCGGCATCGTCATCGGCGTACCCCTCAGCACCTGGGTCGGGACAATGCTTGGCTGGCGCCTCGCGTTCCTGCTCATCGCGTTATTTGGCGCCGCCGTCTCCGCGGCTCTGTTCTTCTTGCTGCCGCCTACCCCCGCGCAGAACGCCCTGCAACCGCGCGACCTTCTGCACGCGACCACCCGTCCCGGCGTGCGGTTCGCCGTGCTTCTCACCTTCCTGATCGTCACCGCGCAGTTCTTGGCCTACACCTACGCAAGCCCGGGTTTGCAGCAGATGGCACACGTCGCGCCGGACGGTATCTCCGGAATGCTGCTCATCTTCGGAATCGCCGGCTTGATCGGCAACTTCAGCATCGGCGCTATTTCCGGGCGGAAGCCAAACCTCGGCCTCGCGCTGATCACCGTCGTCACCGGCACCGTTCTCGTTGTCTTTCCGGTCGTCGGTACGACGCCGGTCATGGGCGGGGTTCTGATGGCGATCTGGGGACTGTTCGCGGGCGCCGCATCGGTATCGATCACGACCTGGGTGCTCAAGGTGTCACCCGGTTCGGAGGAGATCGCCACAGCGGTGAACAGTTCGATCTTCAATCTCTCGATCGCGCTTGGTGCCCTCGGTGGCGGTCTCGTCGTGGACAACGCGGGTGTCCGGACCGTCTTCGTCGTCGCGGGGGTCGCGATGTACATCGGGCTGGGCGTCGTACTCATCGCGGTACGCCGCCGCGTGGTCGAGACCGCCCGGCGCGGCTAGGCGCCTCAGGGACGCAGGTGTTTAGGCCGGCGCAAACCGGCCTCACGGAGTCGTCGTACGACGTCCTTGGAGTCGGTCGGCGTGACGCCCTTGTCGACGACCATCGACCATCGGTCGGCCGGTACGTCGTAGTGGTCACCATCGAACCCTCGGCGCGGGATCCCAATGGTAGCGGCAAAATTGTGTAGTTCTTCGAACGACGCATCGCTGATCAGATGCGCCCACAGGCGGCCGTGCCCGGGCCAGTAGGGCCAGTCGATAAAGAGCGCCATCGGCTAGCCCGCCAACGCGCCGCGGACATCCGGCGCTCCCAGCCGCGCGGCATCGGCCGTACGATCATCCAACTTCTTCTGCGACTGCCGTTCGGCCTCGACCCGGGCAAAGTAGTGCTCGACCTCGCGCTCGCGGATGGTGTCATCCCAGCCGAGCACATCACCGACGATCCGAGCCACCTCGGGCGCGCAGGCGACTCCGCGGTGCGCGGTTTCGATGGAGATGCGGGTACGCCGGGTCAGCACGTCATCCAGGTGCAACGCCCCTTCTCGCTCGGCGGCGTATCGGATCTCGGCCTTCAAGTAGCCGCCACTGTCGGGAAGCACCTCGCACAACGACGGGTTCTCGTCGCACAGCGCGAGCACGTCGGCGTACTGGTCGCCGTAACGATGCAGGAGATGCTCGATCGTCGGCACCGAGATGCCGCGCTGCACGGCGAGCCCGACCCGCGCCCGCCACAGTGATCCGAAGTCGCGCGCGCCGAGGACCGGTATCCGTTCGGTGACGGACTTGCCGACCCAGCCGAGGTCCGCGGTCGCGGCGTCGACGGCGTCCTTCGCCATCACCCGGTACGTCGTGTACTTGCCGCCCGCGATCAGCGTCAGGCCGGGCGCCGGGTTGACGACAGCGTGTTCTCGAGACAGTTTCGACGTCGCGTCCGACTCCCCGGACAGCAGCGGACGCAGCCCGGCATACACGCCATCGATGTCGCCGCGGTGCAACGGCCGGTCGAGCACCCGGTTGACGTGGTCGAGAAGGTAGCGGATGTCGTGCGCGCTGGCGGCCGGATGGGCGCGGTCGAGGTCCCAGTCGGTATCTGTCGTGCCGACGATCCAGTGCCGGTCCCAGGGGATCACGAACAGCACGCTCTTCTCGGTGCGCAGTATCAGTCCGACGTCGCCGTCGATCGCCTCGCGAGGTACGACGAAGTGAACGCCCTTCGAGGCACGCACCCGGACCGCGACGCGGCCGCCCGTCATCTCACCGATGTCATCGCTCCACACGCCGGTCGCGGCAATGACCCGTGTGGCGCGTACGACGATCTCGCGATTGGATTCCAAATCTCGGACCGACGCGCCGACCACCGCACCTCCCTCGTCGCGCTGTAGCCCCACCACTCGCGCGCTGCTGACCGCGGCCGCACCGTACGCCGCCGCCGTACGCACCAGCGACATCGTCAACCGCGCATCGTCGACCTGCCCGTCGTAATAGCGAATCGCGCCGACCAGCGCATCTGGTTTGAGCGACGGGAAGATCGCCAGCGCCTGGCGGCGGGTGAGGTGCTTGTGCCGCGGCATGCCCCGCGCCGTACCAAGAACGCTGCCCAGCGAGTCGTAGAGCGCGACGCCGGCGCCGTAGTAGACGCGTTGCCATATCCGCTTTTCCAGCGGTAACAGGAAGGGCACCGGTCGGACCAAGTGCGGCGCGATCTTGCCTAGCAGCAACCCGCGTTCGCGCAGCGCCTCGCGCACCAGTGGGAAATCGAGCTGTTCGAGATAGCGCAGTCCGCCGTGGATAAGTTTGCTCGACCGGCTGGAGGTCCCCGCCGCCCAGTCGCGAGCCTCGACGATCGCCACCCGCAGTCCCCTGGTCACTGCGTCGAGTGCAACCCCGGCGCCGGTCACGCCGCCACCAATAACGAGTACGTCGAATTGGTCATGCTCAAGTCGTCGCAGGTCACGCATGCGCTGCGACGGGCCAAGACTTCCCGAACGCGCTTCGGACGACTCCACGCCGCGAGTCTAGCCGCCAATGTGCTGCCGCCGCCGCACACGGGGCTCAACGCATCGTAAATCATTACGTTAGCGCGGCGACCGGCTCAAACTACTAGAGCCGAACCACACAATATGGAATATTGATCTATGCGATTACGGGCGTGTGCTCGCAATCGCTACTCGTTGGCGGCGCGCCCACCCTGCGCGGTCGCTACGTCTGGGGGGCTCAACACCACCGTGTGGGTTCTTCCGTGACACCGTCGCTCAGGACAGTCGCGTGCGCTATGCGCACACACGGGCGCGTATCACTTGGTCAAGGTCTCAGGTTGGTGAAAGTTCCGATGATTGCCCTCGAATGGTCTACCGAAGGGACCCCTCAGTAGACAAAGATTCCAGTCTGTCGCAGGCGTGCGCCCGCGACCCTTCAAGTTGTCACAAAACACCACCGGGGATGTTGTCTCCCCCTAGATTCCTCTACCGTTAGGGAGGCTCGTGCTAAGTATCAAGGACGTTTCAGTCCGGTACGGACGGTCCGTACAAGCACTTAGAGGCGTCAGCTTCGACGTACAAGAACGCGAGGTTGTGGCCGTTCTCGGCAGCAACGGCGCGGGTAAGTCGACGCTGCTACGCGCGATTTCGGCAACCCTCAAGTTGCACCGCGGCACCATTACCGGTGGCGAGATCACGTTCGAGGGCAAGCGCATTGACAAGATGGATCCGGCCAACGTCGTACTCCAACGCGTCATGCAGGTACCCGAGGGGCGGCAGATTTTCGGGCGCATGAGCGTGGATGAAAACCTGCGCGCGGGTGGCCTCACTGCCGACCCCAAGAATCGCGAGTCGGCGCGAGAGCGCGTCTACACACTGTTCCCGCGCCTCGCGGAACGCTCCAAACAACCGGGACTGCTGCTGTCCGGTGGTGAGCAGCAGATGCTCGCGATCGGCCGCGCGTTGATGTGTGAGCCCAAGGTCCTGCTCCTGGACGAGCCGTCGCTTGGACTGGCGCCCCAGCTGGTGACCAAGATCGGCGACATTGTCACGGAGATCAACGGGATGGGCACCGCGGTCATCCTCGTCGAGCAGAACGCCACGATGGCGCTTTCGCAACTCCGAAGACGTGCAGCACCTCTACCTCGGCGGCCACGCCGAAAGTGCCGACAGCTTCGATGCCGACGCAGCCACGGCCAAGAAGGTCGCACACAACCGTCGTGTTCTTGGAGTGTGGAACGGATGACAAAACCAGTAACCTCGGAGCAGACTATGACGACCAGCAGGCCGCCGGCGCCCGTCGTCGAGCGGACGCCGCCGCCGCCGCTGATCCTCGAAGGCGCCACGGTCCGTTTCGGCGGAATCGTTGCGCTTAACGAGGTCAGTTTCGTCGTGGAACCCGGCACAATCCATGCGATCATCGGGCCTAACGGGGCCGGCAAGTCCACGTGCTTCAACGCCATTACCGGTGTCTACAAGCTCGCGTCCGGCAAGATCAGTCTCGGCGACACGGTGCTCAGCAACACCCCGCCGCACAAGATCGCCAGCCTGGGCCTCGGACGTGGGTTCCAGAACCTCGCGCTGTCGGCCACCTCAACTGTGCTCGACAACGTGATGCTCGGACGCCACTCGCTGATGAAGGGCGGCTTCGCCGCCTACGGCCTGCGGTTGCCGTGGGTCATCAAGACCGAGAATAAGCACCTAGAGCGCGCCGCCGAGATTTGCGACTTCCTCGGCATCGCGCAGCACCTGCACAAACCGGCCGGCCTGCTGCCGTACGGCGACCAGAAGCGAGTCGATATTGCCCGCGCGCTCGCGTCCGAGCCTAAGGTCCTCATGCTGGACGAGCCGGCCGCCGGCATGACCTCCAGCGAGACTGCCGAGATTGCCCAGCTCATCCACGATGTGCGCGATGAGCTGAAGATCTCGATCTTGCTAGTCGAGCACGACATGTCACTCGTGATGGATGTCGCGGACCACGTGACAGTCCTCGACTTCGGCAAGCGGATCGCCGACGACATACCAAGTGTGGTCCAGAAGGACCCCGCGGTCATCCGCGCGTACCTCGGCGCGCCGGAAGGCGAGGCCAGCGACGAAGACGACGAAGGCCAGCCCAAACACGCCGCTGGAACCGCTCCCCTTCCTTCGCTCAGCGACAATGGCGCGTCCGAAGCAGCTAATTCGGAGGACTCTCAGTGAGTACTTTCTTTCAGGTCTTCATCAACGGCGCTGGCAAGGGCGCGGTCTTCGCGCTGCTTGCCCTCGGCTTCGTGATCATCTACAAGGCAACCGAGGTGATCAACTTCGCCCAGGGCTCCGTCGCAATGGTCGGCGGCTATATCGTCTTCGTGTTAAAGCCGCACACAGGTTGGTGGCTTGCGGCGTTGGCGGGCGTGATCTCGGCAGCGTTGCTGTCAGTGATTATCGAACGTGTGCTTATCGCGAACGCCAAACTGGCAACTGACGATGCACTGGCAATCCTGACCATCGGCGTGGACGTCATATTGCTGACAGAAATAGTCCGAAGGCTGGGCACGGAGGCTGCACCATTCCTCGGTGACCCGTACGACGCCAGCCCCATCCATATTGGTGCCGTCACGCTACCCAAGACGCAGACCGTCGCGTTGATAACGGCGATCGTGCTCATCTCGATCTTCTTCGCTGCGTTCCGCTGGTCCAACTGGGGTGTAGCGATGCGCGCGCAAGCGGAAAACCGGGAAGCCTCCGCGCTGATGGGTATCCGCAGCTCACGAATTACCTCTGGCGCATGGGCCGTCGCTGGTGCACTTGCCGGTATCGCGGTGCTGTTTATGGCCACCCAGGACTTCTCCGGCGCCGGGCTGTCAGAGGGCACCCACTCCATCGCGATCTACGCGTTCCCAGCAATTATTATCGGCGGGTTGACATCGCCGGGTGGCGCCGTCATCGGCGGTTTCATCGTCGGCCTCACCGAGTCGTTCACCGCCCAGTACATCGATCTGGACTTCTCGAAGGTGGCGATATTCATCGTCATGCTCATTGTCTTGATCTTCCGCCCGTCGGGCCTCTTCGGAAAGGTGGAACAGCACCGTGTCTGATCCAACGACCTCATCAACGGCGGTCGACGCGACTCCACCGCCAACCGACACCAGCGACAGCGCGGTCGCCGCCGCACCAGGAAACGAGTCTTACTCGATCCGGCCGCCTCGTACGCCCGCCGGCCGGATCCTCAAGATCGTCGGCACGATCGTGCTGTTGCTGGTCTTGGTCCTGATCCCGCTGTATATGCAAGCTCAGTGGCTCAGCGTCGGCACCTGGATCATGGTCGGGTCGGTCGGTGGCATGGGCCTCACCATGCTGCTTGGCCAAGCCGGGCAGCTATCCCTTGCGCACACGTTCTTCCTGCTGGTGGGGGCCGTTTCTTACGCAGTCTTCGCCGGACCCACCGACGACCCCACCTACGTCGGTTTCGGGCTGCCGCCGCTGGTGGCGCTGATCCTTGCAGTAGCGGTCGCCGGACTGGCCGGGGCGCTGTTCTCTCCGATCTCCGGACGACTCACGGGTATTTATCTCGGCGTCGCCTCGCTGGCTCTGGTGTTCTTGGGCTTCTGGCTCGGGCGTGTGCTGCCAGCACTGGCCGGTTCAACCTCGTCGGGTCGCTCTCCCGTTCAGTTCGGGATTGGCGGTCTGACGGTCGACCCACCGCAGCCCATCATCGTGCTGCTAGGTACGCCGTTGGGCAAGGACGAGCGCAAGTGGTATCTGTTCCTGATCCTCACGATCATCGCCTACCTGCTCGCACGCGGCGCGCTCAAGGGCCGCACCGGTCGAGCTTGGCGTGCCGTCCGTGACAACGAGGCTGCCGCCACCGTTCTCGGTGTCTCGGTCATATGGTCCAAGGCCAGCGCATTCACCATCTCCTCGATGTACGCCGGCCTGGCCGGTGTCATGACGATCTGGTGGTACAGCCTGATGAAGCCCGATGAGTCCGAGTTCGGGACATTCGGTGTCACTCAGGCCATCGCGTTTCTGGCGATGATCGTGATCGGCGGGGCCGGCTCGCTCGCCGGGTCGATCGCAGGATCATTCGTGGTGTTCGGCATGCCTCTGATCCTGTCGCTGCTCACACAGGGCGGCTCCGGCGGCGTGCAGAGCGGCACGGCGTTCTCGCCCATCGTGATCACCAACTTGGTGTACGGCGCGCTTGTCGTCCTGATCATGATGTTCGAGCCACGTGGTCTGGCCGGCATCGGCAATCGAATCCTGGGCGTCTTCAAGAAGTAGCCCAGACTTCACGCAGAAAAAGTGCGTCCGTCCCGCAATTTGCGGGACGGGCGCACTTTTTGCTGCCCTAGTTCAGCACCAGTACCGCGACCTGGATATTCGCAAGTACCAACTCTTGCTTATTTACCGCAACTAATTAATGTCACCTGAGTTTAATCATTAGTTTTGCGAACCATTCTTTCTGGCTAGTCCTCTTATTCTTAACACCCAATTCACTAGGGTCACAATTCGATTCTCCTGTTCCAATTTGCATTCCGCCGATGCTCATTACATGACAGGATCTCTGATAATCAGTTTCACGCCGGGGGCGTTCAGCACACCCCGGTTACTCACCGAGAGTTGGAGATCTATGCACAAAATTAACCGTGCGGTGCTGGCTGGCCTCATCGCGCTCACGCTCCCTCTGGCCGCCTGCAGCACGAAGGGTGGCTCGACGGGCGAAGCGAAGTCTGGCGCGGGGGGCGTCAAGACCGACTTCGGCGTCACCAACAAGGACATCACCTTGGGCGTCATGACCGATGCGTCCGGCGTCTTCAAGGTCACGGGCGTCAATCTCACGCAGGGAAACCAGCTCTGGGCTGACGACGTGAACGCGGCCGGAGGCATCTGTGGTCGTCAGATCAAACTCGACGTCCGAGACAACGGTTACCAGGCAGACAAAGCGGTCACGCTTTACGCCGCGATGAAGGACAATACCGCCGGGATGCTGCAGCTTCTCGGCTCGCCGATCCTCGCAGCGTTGAAGAGCACTATCACGAGCGACAACATGCTCTCGATCCCGGCGTCGTGGGCCTCGTCCAACCTCGATAGCCCAGCAGTCCTGATGGTTGGCGCGACGTATGACATCGAGATGATCAATGGCCTCTCCTATCTGCAGAAGCAAGGTCTGATCAAGGACGGCGACAAGATCGGCCACATCTACATCGACTCCGAGTACGGTCAGGGCGGCCTCATCGGCTCCCAGGCCTACGCCAAGGAGCACAACATGACCGACGTGCCGCTGAAGGTCACCGGCACCGACAACGACATGACGGCCGCAGTCACCAGCCTCAAGAGCCAAGGTGTCTCGGCGATCTTAGCGACCACGGGTCCGGCCCAGCTAGGTTCGATTGCGACCCAGATGGCCGCGCAGGGGATCGGAAACCTTCCGCTGTTGGGTAACAACCCCACGTGGGCCTCTACCCTGCTGGGCACGCCGGCAAAGGACGCCCTCAGTAACTACTACCGAAACACGTCGGTCGTGCCCTACTCCTCCGATGTGCCGCTCGCCCAGAAGATCGCCAAAGAATACGAAGCGAAATACACCGATCCACCGAACGATGCCATCGACTTCGGCTACGCATCGTCTTTGGCATATCAGACCGTGCTGGAAAAGGCCTGCAAGAACAAGGACTTGACTCGCGCCGGTATCGTCAAAGCAGCTTCTCAGGTCAAGGTCGACACCCAAGGTATGACCGCACCGCTGGACTTCTCCAAGCCCGGTCAACCATCGACCCGCTCGACGGTTGTCGAGAAGGCGGACGCGGCCGAGAAGGGTGGCCTGAAGGTCATTCAACCGCTCACCGAGTCCAAAGACGCTAAGAGCTACAAGATCGGCGGATAAACCTGGCCGCGGCCGAGGTATCCGCCCGACACGTTCACTACGAGAGTCGCCTGTCCCTGACTCGGGGCAGGCGACTCCCTATTAGCGGACGAATGGTCCGCATTACCAAAACGTTACAAACTAGGTCAATTGACCAATATTCTATTTAGCAGTGTTTCTGCCTGACTCGCTGATCACTTGATGCAGGTCGGCGATAACTTCTGATTCGCAGATCGGCTGTATATCGGCAATCCGGACACGGCTGACGAGCAATAATTTAGCCTTGCGAACTAGATGGTGGCAACGCGAACAGGCCCTCAGCCTCACATTCGCCCTTAACGCGAATTTAACGAGAGTAACGATTCAACTTTCCAGCGGCTATCGTATTCCGACGATAGCCGCAGAGTGCGACCGTGGACCTCTGAGTCATTCGTATCGGGGGCGGGGAGATCACCCACCCCCACAAATGAGAAAGCTGGACCGCTCCATGCGCAAGCTCAACGTGGCGATTATCGGCGGCACCCTCGCCCTCACGCTGGTCATGTCGGCGTGCAGCACGAAGGGAGGCTCGACGGGCGAGGCCAAGACAGGATCCGGCGGCCTCAAGACAGACTTCGGCATCACCGACAAAGACATCAACCTAGGGGTCATGACCGATACCTCAGGCGTTTTCAAGATCCTCGGCATCGGCATCAGCAACGGCAACCAGATCTGGGCCGATGAAGTCAACAAGGCCGGCGGTATCTGCGGACGTCAAGTCAAGTTGGTAGTCCGCGACAACGGGTATAAGGCCGACAAGGCCGTGACGCTTTATGCTGGGATGAAGGACGACATCGCCGGCATGATCCAACTGCTCGGTTCACCGATCCTTGCCGCGCTGAAGAGTTCCATCACCAGCGACAACATGCTGTCCATACCGTCGTCCTGGGCATCGACCAACCTCGACAGCCCGGCGGTGATGATGGTCGGCGCCACATATGACGTCGAGATAATCAATGGCATGTCGTACCTGCAGAAGGAGGGCAAGATCAAGGACGGCGACAAGATCGGGCACATTTATATCGACTCCGAGTACGGCAAGGGTGGTCTGCTGGGGTCGCAGGCCTACGCCAAAGACCACAACATGGACATCGTGCCGATCGCCGTTGCCGGCACGGACACCGACATGACGTCGGCTGTCACCAGCCTCAAGAGCCAGGGCGTGAGTGCCATCGTGCTGACGACCACCCCCGCCCAGATGGGATCCGTTGCCACTCAGATGGCCGCACAGGGAATGGCCGATATGTCGATCCTCGGTAGCAACCCGACCTTCGATCCGGTACTGCTGAACACCCCCGCCAAGGACGCTCTCTCCCACTTCTACCGGGTGTTCTCAGTCGCACCGTTCTCGTCGGACAAGCCCGCTTCACAGAAGGTCGCGAAAGCCTACGAGAGCAAGTACACCGACGCACCCAATGATGGAGTCGACTTCGGCTACGCATCGGGGCTGGCCTACCAGACGGTGCTCGAGAAGGCGTGCAAGAACAAGGACATGACGCGCAAGGGTATCGAGGACGCGTTGACGACAGTCAAGATCGACACCCAGGGACTTACCGCACCGCTGGACTTCTCCAAGCCAGGTCAGCCATCCACGCGCTCGACCTACATCGAACAGGCAGATCCATCGGTAAAGGGTGGACTGAAGATCGTAAACGAGCTCAACGAGTCCAAGGAAGCCAAGGAATACAAGACACCCTTGCAGAAGTAGCGGCAACTCGGCGGGACAGCTCGCCGGTACACGGGAAGGCTTGTCCGGAATGCATTCGGCATTCTGGACGAGCCTTTCTTTATGCCAATTTAATGCTCAATTGTCCGGCTTTCATATGCGGATTTAACGAGTCTAAGGTCTGGTTAATACTACTGCTCCCGATAGGTCACGATTTGGGTTGAAACGCACAAATCCGCTTCCGCGATCGCCTATCGAGGTGTCAAACTTTAAGACACTGAATTGCAGGCCGGGGGGCCGCAATAGCACCCCTTTATCTCGAACAAAGGAACTCCTATGCGCAAAAAAAGTCGCGCCATCATCATTGGCGTGCTGGCGCTGTCCATGTCGCTTGCGGCGTGTAGCACCAAGGCCGCCAGCAGCGGGTCCACGAGCAGTGGAGGTGTTAAGACCGACAACGGCGTGACCGCCAAGACGATAACGCTCGGGGTGCAGACCGACGAGTCGGCCGTCTTCAAGGAGATCGGGCTCGGCCTGACGCGTGGCAACCAGATGTGGGCGGACACGGTCAACGCCAATGGCGGCATCTGCGGACGTCAGATCAAGATCGACGTGCGCGACAACGGATACGACGCCGCGAAAGCTGTCACCCTGTACGCGGCCATGAAGGACAACGTCGCCGCGATGATCCAGCTGCTCGGCTCGCCGGTCATGGCGGCGCTCAAGAGCCAGCTCGCCAGCGACAACATGCTGGCGATCCCGGCGTCGCAGGCGGCGACGAACCTTGACCTACCGACCGCCATGATGCTCGGCACCACCTACGACGTCGAGATGATCAACGGGCTGTCCTACCTGCAGAAGATCGGCAAGATCAAGGACGGGGACAAGCTCGGCCACATCTACATCGAGGGCGAGTACGGCGCGAGCGGCTTCAACGGGTCGCAGTACTACGCCAAGAAGCACAACCAGACCGTGGTCGGGATCAAGGTCGGCGCGACCGACGCCGACATGTCCTCGGCAATCACTAAGCTTAAGAGTGAAGGTGTCGACGCGGTCCTGTTGACCGCGACTGGCGCTCAGCTCGGGTCGGCCGCGACCCAGATGGCGGCGCAGGGAATGGGTGCACTGCCGATCATGGGCAACAACCCGACGTACGCCACGACGCTGGTCAAGTCGCCGGCGTTAAGTGCGCTGAGCAACTACTACCGGTCGATCAGCATCTTGCCGTACGGTGCCGACAACCCGCTGGCGCAGAAGCTCGTGAAGCAGTTCGACAAGACGTACCCCGGACAGGACCCCAATGACGACATTAACGTCGGCTACGCGTACGGCATGGTCATGCAGACGGTGCTCGAGAAGGCGTGCAAGGACAAGGACCTCACCCGCGCGGGCATCGTGAAGGCCTCGAAGGGCGTCAAGGTCGACACCAAGGGACTGGCCGCCGACAAGCCATTGGACTTCTCGCAGCCGGGCAAGGCATCCACCACCGCAGACTTGATCGAGCAGATCGATCCTAAAGTCGTCGGTTACCTCAAGGTGATCCAGCCGTTTACCTCCTCGCCGGAGGCCAAAGACTACAAGAGCCCCCTCAACAAGTAGCGGCGGCGAACCGCATCGCTTGAACCGACAAGATCCGCTCCTGGGAGACATCCTGGGGGCGGATCTTGCGTTTCACCCGCGCGTAACGATTCGGCCATAATGACGCCGGGTCGTTGCCCAGGTGCTCCTCGCTGAGCAGACTCAGATTTCGTGCGCAGTTGCATTCTGCGGTGCACATGAATGTCGGAGCCCTCTGAGAGGTTTATGAATGTCAAAGCGAAGCCGCGTACTGCTGACGGGCCTGCTGGCCACTGCCGTCGTACTGTCCGGATGCAGCACCAAGGGCGGCAGCACTTCTGAGGCGAAAGCCGGTTCGGATGGGGTGAAGACCGACTTCGGCGTTACCGACAAGACGATCTCGCTCGGCGTGATGACCGACCTCTCGGGGCCGTTCAAGGTCAACAGCCTGCCGGTGACCTACGGCAACCAGATGTGGGCCGACGACGTTAACGCCGCGGGCGGCATCTGCGGACGCGACATCAAGGTCGAGGTCCGCGACACCGCTCAGCAGGCCGACAAGGCCGTCGCGCTGTACCCCGAGCTCGAGCCGAAGGTTCTGGGCATCATGCAACTGACCGGCTCCCCGATCCTTGCGGCACTGAAGTCCAGCATCAAGTCCGACAACATGCTCACCCTGCCAACCTCGTGGGCATCGACCAACCTCGACGCGCCGCAGGTGTTCATGATCGGCTCGACATACGACATCGACATGATGAACGGGCTCAATTTCTTGAAGGATCAGGGCAAGATCAAGGATGGCGACAAGATCGGCCACATCTACGTCGACTCCGAATTCGGCAAGGGCGGCCTGTTGGGGTCGGAGTACTGGGGCAAGCAGCACGGTTCTGAAATCGTAGGCGTGAAGGTGACCGCCGAGGACAAGGACATGTCCTCCGCAGTCACGCAGCTCAAGAGCCAGGGCGTCAAGGCGATCCTCATGTCGCTGTCCCCCAGCCCTGCGGCCTCCGTCGCAACGCAGGCCCAGGCGCAGGGATTACAAGTGCCGCTGATGTTCTCAAGCGTGTCGTTCGACCCGACCCTTCTTGACACCCCAGCGAAGGATGCGCTGCTGAACGGCAACACGTTCCGCGTCTCCAGCGTCATACCTGCTGCTGCGGACAACCCGCTGGTCAAGAAGATCATGCAGGAGTACGACTCCAGGGGCTACAAGGAGATAAAGAGTGACTCAATCGTTATTGGCTACATGCACGGGCTGGCGTGGCAGGGCGTACTCGAGCAGGCGTGCAAGGACAAGGACCTGACCCGCGCCGGCATCATGGCCGCCAAGAAGAAATCGAAGGTGAACACTCAAGGCCTCAGCGGCAAGCTGGACTTCAGTCAGGAAGGGTCACCGTCTAGCCGCGAGACCCTCGTGGAGGCTCCCAGCTTCGATGTCGTCGGGCGCCTGGTCGTCGTTCAGCCGTTCAAGGAGTCCGCAGACGCCAAGAGTTACAAGGCGCCGCACCAGAAGTAGCACACAAGCCGCATTTTCGGCACCTCACGGCCGCACCCCTTTGGGGTGCGGCCGTTGTGCGTTCGTTGCCCGACAGCATACAAAAACATAACGTTTAAGCCACTTGGCTTACTTTGGCACACTGAGCAGTGAAGGAACGACGTACGGTCAGACTCACGGCAACCACACCCGCGTGAAGTCTCGATCAGAGACGGCGCCCGGTTGCGGGCATAGCCGATACGGGGGGCAATCAAAGTCTGGTCGCTCCATACCTTCATGACCCAGCTGCGTGCCGCGCGGCGTACCGAAAGTGAGCTATGACCAACAAATCCACACGATGGGCTGTCAGCATCTCCATGGCGCTGGCGCTCGCCGTCACCGGCTGCAGCACCAAGGGCGGCAGCGCCAACGAGGCCAAGACCGATAACTCGGGCGTCAAGACCGACTTTGGCGTCACCGACGACACGATCACGCTCGGCTCACTGCCGGACCTGTCCGGCGTTTTCAAGACCGTCTCGCAAGGATTCGTACGCGGCACCGAACTGTGGAACGAAGAGGTGAACGCCAACGGCGGAGTCTGCGGACGCCAAATCAAGATTGAGATCCGCGACACCGGCTACCAGGCTGACAAGGCGGTGACGCTCTACCCCGACATGAAGGACGATATTCTCGGGATGGAACAGGTTGGCGGCTCCCACATCCTCGCGGCGCTCAAGAGCCAGCTCGCCAGCGACAAGATGGTCACGATCCCCATGTCGTGGGCCTCGACCAACCTTGACAGTGACGTCGTCATGATGCTCGGCGGTACCTACGATATCGAGATGATCAACGGTCTTTCATACTTCAAAGACCAGGGAATGATCAAGAAGGGCGACGCGATCGGACACATCTACGTCGACTCCGAGTACGGCCAGGGCGGACTGCTCGGCTCCAAGCACTTCGCAGAGGCGAATGGCCTGGACCTCACTGAAATCAAGGTGACCTCATCCGACTCTGATATGTCTGCCGCCGTCACCCAGCTGAAGTCCAAGGGTGTCAAGGCGATCGCGATCACGCTGGCGCCGGCCGCCGCCTCGTCGGTATTGACCCAGGACCTCGCACAGGGACTCAATGTCCCCGTCATCGGCAACAACCCGTCATTTGACGCGACGCTGCTCGGTACGCCGGCCAAGGGCGCCTTCGAGCAGTTGATGTACCGTGCCGCCAGCGTCGTGCCGTTCGGCGACAAGGGCGCCGAGGCACAGAAGGTGGCAACGGCGTACACGACCAAGTACACCGATGGCGGGCTTAGCGACAACGTAAATATCGGTTATCTTGCAGGCGTCGCCTACCAGGCGCTGCTTGAGCAGGCGTGCAAGGACAAGGACATCACTCGCGCCGGACTGGTGGCTGCGCTGAAGAAGACGAAGGTGGATACCAAGGGCCTGAGCGCAAAACTGGACTTCACCAAGCCCGGGGAGCCATCCAGCCGGGAGTCGATCATCATGCGTCCCGACGCAAGCGTGCCCGGAGGGCTCGTAGTCGCACAGGAGTCTCAGGCCTCGTCTGACGCCAAGAGCTACAAGGCGCCGCACCAGAAGTAGCGCTCTGCACTGAACCGCGTTCCACGAAGTCGCCTGTCCCGCAACGAATCGCGGGGCGGGCGATTTTCGTTGGCCAATATGAGACCGACGCACGACGGCCGGACATAAGTCGGACAGTGACGCGTGCGCGCAGAGCGCACAACCTTTGCGTAACGTCGCCCACTTAACAACGAACAGATAACAGCCGTGGAAGTACGTCCTCGAGCGCGCCGGATGTGGTGTAAATCTCTACAGAATCATTTACCGAAACGGGGAGCCGCACATGCGCAAATCGACCTCCATCATCGCCGCGAGTCTCGTGACTCTGGGCCTTATCGCCAGCGGATGCTCGACAAAGGGCGGAACATCTCAGCAACAGGCAACCGACAATTCGGGCGTCAAGACCGACTACGGCGTTACCGACAGCAAGATCACGCTCGGCGCGATGACCGACAACAGTGGCGTATTCAAGGTCATCGGTCTGGATATCACCCACGGCAACCAGGTCTGGGCCGACGAGGTGAACGCCTCGGGTGGTATCTGCGGCCGGGATATCGAGATCGTCACTCGCGATCACGGTTACGCGGCAGACAAGGCAGTCACGCAGTACGCCGAGATCAAGGACCAGGTCGCCGGAATGGTGCAGTTGCTCGGTTCACCCGTCGTCTCGGCGCTGAAGCCGCAGGTCGTCAGCGACGATATCCTGACGGTGCCGGCCTCGTACACGGCCCATATTCTGGACTCGCCACAGATCGTCATGGTTGGTGCGACGTACGACATCGAGATGATTAACGGTCTGTCGTGGCTGCAAGCGCAGGGCGGCATCAAGGACGGTGACAAGATCGGTCACGTCTTCGTCGACAGCGAGTACGGCGCGTCAGGGCGCGAGGGCTCGGCGTTCTACGCCAAGCAACACAAGCTCGACGTGGTGGAGGTCAAGGTGACTGCCGGCGATGTAGACATGGCCGCGACGGTGACCAAGCTGAAGAGTGAAGGCGTATCGGCGATCGCGATGACCACCGTTCCAAAGGCCATGGCGTCGATCTCGTTGCAGAATGTCGCCCAAGGGCTTAACGTGCCGTTGATCGGCAACTCCCCCACCTGGGATCCCACACTGCTTGGCACCCCGGCTAAGGAGTCGTTCGTCAACTACCACCGCGCCACCTCGTGGGCGAACTTCGGTGCCGACATCCCGGCGGTGAAGGATCTCAAGGCACTGTATGAAGGCAAGTTCACCGAGCCGGGCTCAAGTAGCGTCACGTCCGGCTATGCCGCGGGTCTGGCATTTGGCGCGATCCTTGAGAAGGCTTGCGACAACAAGGACCTGACGCGTAAAGGCATCCTCAAGGCGTCTAGCGACGTCAAAGTCGACACAAAGGGCCTGATGGGCAAGCTCGACTTCTCCAAGCCGGGTACGCCAGGCACACGTGAGTCGTTCATCATGGGCGTCGATCTGAACTCGTCCGACGGTGATGTCATCGTTGCCGATCTGAAGGCTTCGAAAGACGCTCTCGCCCAAAAACTACCCTTCGAGAAGTAACAGAACCGCGAGCGCACCGGGCGGGCCTGAGCCCGTCCGGTGCTGTATCTGACAACACTTTATGCACACTTAACGGACGTTTAGAACTAGTATGGTGTCTCCGCGAACTGGCTTTCAGCGCTCGCGCTCCCTACTAAGTTCTGGAAGGTTTTGTTTTTGCATGCGTAGAACCAATCGCGCCCTGGTCACCGGGGTGCTTGCACTTGCCGTCGTGCTCGCCGGCTGTTCGACCAAAGGCGGCGGCACCACCGAGGCCAAGACGGATGCCAACGGCGTGAAGTACGACGTCGGCGTCACGGATTCGCAGATCAGCCTCGGCGTACTCACCGATAACACTGCAAACTTCAAGAACACCGGCCTCGGCACGGTCCACGGCAACGAGCTGTGGGCGGACGAGGTCAACGCCGACGGCGGCATTTGCGGTCGGCAGATCAAACTCGAGGTCCGCGACTACGCATACAAGACCGAGAAGGCGATCACGTCGTACGGCGACCTCAAGAACAAGGTCCTCGGGTACGTGCAGCTGCTTGGCTCGGGCGCGCTCGCCGCGCTCAAGCAAGACCTTGTCAGCGACAAGATCATGGCCGTGCCCGCTTCATGGAACTCGCACTACCTCTCCCAAGAGACAATCCTGATGACCGGTACGCCGTACGACGTTGAGCTCATCAACGGCATGGCCTGGATGATGGAACAGGGCATGATTAAGAAGGGTGACACCGTCGGGCACCTATACACCGACGGCGAGTACGGCGGCAACGCTCTCGAAGGGTCGACCTGGTATGCCAAGAAGCACGGCATCAACCTGGTCGAAGCGAAGATCACCGCGGCGGACATCGATATGGGCGCCTCGATAACCAGCCTGAAGTCCAAGAACGTCAAGGCGATCTTGCTGACGACGGCACCGCAGGCGACCGCATCGGCACTCTCGCAGGCCCAGGCGCAGGGCATGGATATCCCGTTCATGGGCAACTACCCGACCTTCGACCCGCAGGTGCTCAACACGCCCGCGAAGTCGGCGTTCGACAAGTTCTACCGGGTCGCATCATTCACGCCGTACTCGGCCGACACCCC
>CAJDTT010000071.1_pt1 | contig 23451 bp, 24 predicted proteins | sample 7389841 | NCBI WGS metagenome assembly CAJDTT01 (sample SAMEA7055655, study PRJEB34461) | soil metagenome | biome: terrestrial ecosystem; feature: Peninsula; material: soil | place: Antarctica | collected 2016
CCCATCGCGTAGATCGCCTGTGCGCCATGCGATGTGGCATACGCGCTGACTGCATCGGCGAGTAGGCGGTACGACGCGGGGCTGCCGTCGTCGGAGCAGTCTCCCGAGACGACGACCAGGTCGAGCCGACCGAGGTCCACGGCGTACTCCAGCACGCGGTGCAGCGCACGCGTGGTGTCGACGCGTCCGTAGTGCAGGGTGGAGTCACCGAAAAGGTGGGTGTCCGAGATATGCAGGATCCGCAGTGCGCCGTTCGTCATGCGTCGTACTCCTCCGGTGTCGGGTCGCGGTGGGTGGCCGCGTTGAGCACCCTACGACGTCTTCCGAACCCGACGATTTTCCAGCTGCCGTAGATGATCCGGTGCCGGACCATGCCGGAGATCTGGTCGATGATCATGGTGACCACGATGACGATGATCAGTAGGATTCCGACTGCATCCCAAATCCGGTACTGGGTGTTGTCGGTCAGCATCTTGCCGATGCCGCCCGCGCCGATCAAGCCGAGGATCGCTGAGGCGCGCACGTTGATCTCGAAGCGGTAGAGCCAGAATGCGAACACCTCGGGCTGGGCCTGTGGCCACACACCCCAGCGCATGATCTGCCAGCGCGAACCGCCGCTGGCGCGGACGGCCTCGAGTGGACCGGGATCGACGGATTCGAACGACTCGTAGCCCCACTTACCCAGCGTGCCGATAGATCCGACACCGAGGGCGAGTGCACCAGTGAACGGCGTCAACCCGGTTACAGACAAGATGAGAATGGCGACGACGACTTCCGGCACGGCGCGGATGACCGCGAACAAGCCGCGCATCGGCCAGCGCACGAAGATCGGAGCCAGGCCGCGGGTGGCAAGGAAGCTCAACGGGAAGGAGACGATGATCCCGATGACCGAGCCGATCCATGCCATCTGCACGGAGAGCAGTGTTGCCTCGAGTGCCTGCCCCGTCTTGGACCAGTCCGGCGGAGCGAACAGGAGCTTGAAGTATTTCCACGCATTTGCCGGGAAGTTGGCCAGTGAGGCCCAGTTGATGTCAACATTCCAGAACGCGGCTACCACAATTACCGTTACCGCGAGCCAGACGGCCTTGGTCGCCCACCGCCGCGGCTTGGGTGGCCGGCCCGCGGGGGGAGCCACCGTGCTGTCTGGCATGAGTGCGGTGCTCATCGGGCCAGCCTGTTGCGCAGCGTCGAGGACACGAACTCGATGACGACGACGAGGATCAGAATCTCCAGGATGATCAGGCTGAGGTAGTGGTACAGGTAGAACGTACGGACGTTGTCGATCAGCACGCCGAGGCCGCCGGCGCCAACGAGTCCGATGACCGTCGAGGCGCGGATGTTGAGCTCAAAGGTGTAGAGAGTCTGGGATACGAAGGCGGGCATCGCGAGCGGCAGAATCGCGGCACGGTCGGCCTGTACCCACGTGCCGCCGGCCGCGAGCGCTGCCTCCTGCGGGCCGCGGTCCAGGCCGTCGAGTGACTCCGAGACGAGTTTGACGATGATCCCGATGTCGAACAGGATCAGCGCGATCACCCCCGAGATGGCGCCGGTGCCCACCACGGAGACGAGAATCGCGGCCCACAGGATGTCAGGGACGGCGCGCACAACATTGATGACGAGTCGCGTTGCCGCCAGCAGCGGGCCATTCGGATTAGTCGCACGTGACGCGAGAAATGACAGCGGCAGCGAGATGATGGCACTGACTGCGGTCGCGATAACCGCCATCTCTACGGTCTCACCGAGCGCCGGGAGGGTTTTGGGGAAGAACGCGTAGTCCGGCTGGGCGAGCTGCAACAGAGTGCCGCTCGCATTGTTCCAGTTGCGGGCGATCGCGCCAAAGTCGACGCCGACAGCAATCGCACACCACACGGTGATCGCGGCCAGTACGACGAGGACGAGCACGACTTTCCATGCAGAGCGGGGTTTCTGTGGCTGCTGCACGGCGCGGTCCGGCGTACGCCGCATCGAGGTGCTCATGGTCAGGATTCGTCCAGCGCGGGTTTGGCGTCCATGACGTCCTCGGCGGTGAGGGAGCGACCGTAGATGCTTTCGAATACCTTCTCGTCCGCGTCGGCGCCTACGCCGTCGAAGACCAGCTTGCCCGAGCGCAGCCCGACCAGACGGTCGCAGTAGCGACGCGCGAGGTCGAGGAAGTGCAGGTTGGTGATCACGGTGACGCCGAGCTCCTGGTTGATGCGCTGCAGGTCGCGCATGACCACATGTGAGGTGGGTGGGTCCAGCGAGGCGACCGGCTCGTCAGCGAGGATGATGCTGGGGCGTTGCGCCAACGTGCGGGCAATCCCCACGCGCTGCTGTTGGCCGCCGGACAGCTCTGATGCGCGCGTGTAGGCCTTTGGCAGAATTTCCACCCGGGTCAGCGCGTCCATGGCCAGCTCTACGTCGTCCTTTTTCCAGGCGCCCAGCAATGTGCGCCAGGTCGAGGTGTGGAAGAGCCGGCCCATCAGCACGTTGTTGAGGACCGTGGTGCGTTTCGCGAGGTTGAAGCCTTGAAAGACCATGCCGACGTTGGAGCGCAGCTCACGCATTTCGGCGCCCTTGATGGTCGAGAGCTGTCGCTCGCCGACCGTGATCTCACCGCCGGTAATGCGCACGAGCCCGTTGATCGACCTGACAAGGGTCGACTTGCCGGCGCCGGAAAGCCCTACGACGCCGACCATTTCACCGGCCGGTATTGACAGGTTGATGTCATCGAGGCCCTTGAAACCGTTGGGGTAGATGACATCGACGTGCTCAATGCGGATGTCCGCCTTAGGTGCCGGTGTGCCGGCGCCTAAGGCCGAGTCCATGGTGCCGCTGGTCATGATGGTTACTTACCCACGCCGATGCTTGCGGCGACGTCGGCCGTCTTCTGCAAGGCCTTCGGGTTTGCCGTTGTCAGTCCGGTGATCTGGTAGATGTCACCGAGTGCCGCGGCGCCTTCTTTCGTGTCGGCGTACTTCAGCATCGCGTCCTTGATCTTCTTCTGCCACTTAGGGCTGAGCTTCGAGGAAAGCGAGACACCGTCGTTAGGGATCTCCTCCGTGAGGGCGAAGACGACGACCTTCTGGCCGACATCCGGAGTGTCCTTGGCGAGGACCTCGCGGGCGTCCCAGTAGGACGTTCCGACTTCTGCGTCACCGTTGTAGACCGCGAGCACCGAGGCGTCGTTGGCCGTCACCTGGATCGGGTTGACATCGGCGGGCACCTTGATGCCGTCCTTCTCGAGCGCGGCGACCGGGAAGATGTAGCCGGCCGGGGACGCCGGCTGCAGCAGCGAGATCTTGGCGCCCTTTACCTTCTTGATGGAGTCGAGTCCGGCCGGACCGTTGCCGGATTCGGTGCCGTTGCAGTAGAGCATGCCGTTGGCGCCGGGCTTGGGTTTGTCGGCACAGTACTTGTCGGGGTTGTTGGTGAAGAACTGCGCGGCGTAGGAGCTCTTGTCCTTGCGGACGGTCTGCAGCGCGGGCACGGCGCCGTATTTGTCGCAGGCCTGGCTCATCTGCAGCGACGGCAGCATGCCGATCTGCACCTGTCCAGCGCCGATGCCCTCGACGGCCGCCTGGTAGTCGGCGGTGATGACGCCCTTGACGGGGATGCCTAGTTCGTCGGTGAGCGCGCTCTCGAGCGGCTTGACCGACTCGACTAGCTTGCTGGCATCACCGCTCGGGACGAGCGCGAGAGTCAGCTGCGTCGGGTCTTTGGCCTTGGCGTCGCTGCTGCCGGTGCAGATTTTGCTACTACTCGACGATGTCGAATCCGAGCCCTGGGTGGCGCCGCAGGCGCCGAGTGCGGTAGTCAGCGCGACGCTGATCGCGGCGACCGCGAACGCCGACTTGCGATTGATCTTCATGACTGATCCTTTGCTGGTGCGGTGGCGCTGGGATGGGCTTGCGATGCGGGGAATGACCGGAGGAACTTCTCGGGGTCGTGGGCCCACGTGAGGATGTCGTCGTACATCTGCTCGAAAGTCGCGCCATTCAGGTGCGAGGGCCCTGGAGTGTGGCCGAAGCGGTTGATAAACGCGGTGGCGCAGCCCGCGCCCAGTGGGATCGCGATGTCGTTGTCGTAGACGTCGCCGACACTGAGCAGGTGGCTGGTCGGCCGGCTGCCGAGCAACCGTGGGAGTAGGGCGCGAAAACCGGCGGGCTTCTTGGCATCTGCAATGACCGCGTCGATGTGCCTGGCCAGGCCGAGCGCTGCCAGGGTCTCCGCGACCCCGTCGTACGGTGCATTGGTGACCAGCACCCGCGCGACGTTGTCGAAAGCGTCGAGGAAGTCGTGCAGACCCGCGGGGGCGTGTACGTCGACTGGCGAGGTGGCGAGAGCATGACGGCTCTCGGCGTACGCCGCATCGAGCGCATTCGCGTCAAGGTGCACGGCGGCCAGGTCGGCGACCGCGAAGTAGCCGTCCTTGTACTCCGCGGCATCAGCGCCGCTGGCGAGGAAGTCGGTGAGACGCTCGCGCATCTGGTGAGTAGCGCGAACGTCGTCGATGCGGCCGAACGCGGCGTTCGCGTAGGCCCACACCGGACCGTCGCCTAGGCAGACGGTGCCGTCGAAGTCCAGGACAATGACGGAGGCGGCCGCGGGATCGACCGCGGCGATCCCGTGGGCGGAGCTGCTGATTGGCACATGAGCACAGTAGGGCCTCCATGAACCAAATGTCCATAAATGTGTCCTACATGAAACAACTGTTCATCACGCGTTAACTGGGCTAGCCCAGCTCGAGCAGGATGTCGGCGAGTTCCTGCGGACGGTTGGTCGGGATCAGGTGGTTGGTGTCGACCTCCCGGTAGCGCCAGCGATCGCCTGCCTTCGCTTGCTCCGCAGCGGCCCAAAATGCGCTCTTGCCTACCGGTTCGTCACGAAGTGCCTTGACGTACGTCCGGCTAAACGGGAACTCCTCGACTGGTTTGCCGACGCGGACAGGCTCGGCGAAGCAGGCCGCCGGGTGCGGCGTACGGCGGCGCGTTGACCACTCCGCGTCTGCCGGATCCTCGTAGTCGCGGGGCGCGGCAGGCACCAGCCAGGTGGGTTCGATCTGGATCGGTCCGCGACCCCTCTGACCGGTGATGTCGTTGACCGACTGTCCGTCGCGCGGCACGAACGCGTCGAGGTAAACCAGGTCGGAGACGCGCTCGCCGATGTGGTCTAGCGAACCGGTGACCACCATGCCGCCGTACGAGAATCCGAGCAGCACGATGTCGTCGAGGTCTTCGTAGAGGACCGTGTTGACGACGTCCGTGATGTGCGTGGATAGGTTGACCTGGGGGCTGGTCAGGTGCGAGCGTTCGCCGATCCCTGTGAGGCAAGGCGTAAACACCTCGTGCCCCGCAGCGTGGATGAGGCGGCGAACCTTGCCGAACTGATGTGGGCCGCTCCAAGCGCCGTGCACTAATACATAGGTCGTCACTGTGGCTCCGTGTCGTTGGTGGTTCGCTAGCTGGCCGTGATGCGCGCTGCGGCGACAAATAGCTCGTGCTCGCGGCCGGCCTGACCGATGAGCTGGGCGCCAACCGGCAGGCCATCGATTTCGCCGATGGGCACCGTGATCGTTGGTACGCCGATGACGTTCCAGGTGCGGGTGAACCGCGGGATCGCTTCTAGGGTAGCCAGTTGCTGGCCATCGACCAGGCTTGTGCGCTCGCCGATCTCCGGTGCCACGAAAACGGTCGCCGGAGTCACCAGGATCTCGCCGGGAGTTACGGTCGCCAGCCAGTCGGCGGTCAGCCGCGTCTTGGTGGCCAGTGCCGACCGATAGTCCGAGTCGGTGATCGAGGCCGCGGCGAGCAGTCGTTCGGACGTCTCGGTCTGGTACTTATCGACGTCGGTCTTGAGATGCTCGGCGTGTACCCGATGCGCCTCGAAGTGGAAGATCGTCAGCATCGCCGCCTTGTTGTCCTCGACGTCTGGGATCTCGCGGCGTGGCAGGTCCGTGCCGTACACCTCGGCGACGCGTTGCTGGACCATCGTGAGGATTCGTGGGTCGCAGGCGAAGTCGCCGGACGGTTCGAGCAGCGAGATGCTCGACTGCCCGGTCGTGGCGGCGTACGACGGATCAAGCACCGAGTAGAGCAGTTCGGTGTCCTCGACCGTGCCGGTCATCGGGCCGACCGTGTCGAGCGAGCTTGCCAGCGGAAAAATATCGTCGACGGGGAGTACGCCGTACTGCGGCTTGAACCCGACATGTCCGCAGAATCCCGCGGGCAGGCGGATCGAGCCGCCGGTATCGGTACCGAGTGCGAGTGCCACGAGGCCGGCCGCGACGGCGGCGCCGCTGCCGCCGCTGGAGCCGCCGGAGATACGCATCAAGTTGTGCGGATTGTGCACCGGGCCGTGGACAGAGATGTCGGCCGTGCCGCCGTGGGCGAACTCGTGGGTCACCGTCATGCCGATGATGATCGCGCCGGCCTCGCGCAGCCGGGTGACGATCGGTGCGTCGTGATCGGCGATCCTTCCGGCGTACAGCCCCGAACCGCGTTCTGCGGGCATGCCCTCGACGTCGATGATCTCTTTGATGCCCACCGGGATACCGTGCAGTGGGCCCGCCGTCGTGCCGGTCGCCTGGAGCGCATCGAGCTCCGCGGCCCGCTGGAGTGCGCCCTCGTGGTCGACGTACGAGAACGCGTTGAGCTGCGGGTTGGCGCGGTCGATCGCCGCGAGCGTTTTGCTCACCACCTCGACGGCCGTCACGCGCCCGGAAGCGAGATCCTGAACCGTCGTACGCGCGCTGTGGCCGAAGAAGAATCCTTGTAGATCAGCGGGGACCGGCATGTATCACTCCAGCGTTCGTGGTGTTTATCTGACACGCTACCCATCGGCGACAGGAGGCGCGGTTGCGGCTTACCATTGACCGGCTTAGAGAAGCTCGCTCGCGTGCGTACGTTGCGTATGCACGCCGTCGGCAGGAAGCGTGTAAATGGACAACGACAGCGCCGCTGCGGAATCCCCACGTAGGCGGGAACGCAACTATGCCGCCACCGTTGAGGAGATTAAGGCTGTCGCGCTCGCGGAGATCCGCAAGGTCGGCCCGGAACGAGTGGCGATGCGCGCCATCGGCCGGGCGATCGGGATCACGCCCTCTGGTCTGTACCGCTACTTCGCGAGTCGTCAGGAGCTTCTGGCCGCACTGCGCCTGGATATATATCGCGATTTGAACGGCGTACTGGGTTATCGCGAGGATGAAGGCGAGGCGCCGTCGCGGCGTTGGATGGGTATGGCGCACCGCTTCCGAAAGTGGGCGCTGGAGCATCCGGGTGAGTTTAGGCTGCTGCTCAGCGGCGAGGCACGCGACGAGCCAAAGACCGAGGAAGTGACCGAGATTCTGACCGCAGCGCAAGAGGTTCCGCGACAGATCATCCAGGACGCGATACGTACGGGTGATCTCGTCAGCCCGATCCCGAATGAGGACAAGTACGCCGGCGAGGGTTTCAACTCGTTGCCGGATGTCGGGGTAGTCATGTCGCTTGCGGTGCTCGGCTACGTCCAGCTGGAGTCACAGGGGTACGTCGAGCGGGTGATCGGCGACCCTAAGGACGTTTTCGATGTCTACCTCGCAACGGTCATGCGCAACAGCGGTTTCACACTCCGCTGACCCGCGTCTCGACCCCGCTCTATGCCTCCGATGGCCCGACGATGGCATGAGCGATCGCTGTGGGGTTACTTCTTCTTGGTTTGGCGTTTCTGTAAGGCGGCCCACTCGTCGCGAAGGCCAACCGTGCGGTGGAAGTAGCCGGGCTGGTCGGGGTCGTTAGCGAAGTAGCCGAGGCGCTCGAACTGCAGCACTTGTCCAGGTGCGGTGTCCGCGACGGAGGCCTCGGCGAGCGCGTCGTTCAGCAACTCCTGTGAGGCCGGGTTCAGGTCGTCCAGCGGCTCACCCGACTCCTCGCCGTCGCCGGGGACCGTGGTGGTGAACAACCGCTCGTAGAGCGCCGCGTGCACCGAGACCGCGTTCGGAACGGAGACCCAGTGCATCGTCGACTTCACCTTGCGTCCGTCCGGCGACGTACCGCCCTTGGACTCCGGGTCGTAGCTCGCGCGTACCTCCACCACGTTGCCGTCATCGTCCTTCACGACGTCCGTGGCCGTGATCAGGTAAGCGCCGCGCAGGCGCACCTCCTTGCCCGGCGAGAGTCGGAAGAACTTCGGCGGCGGAACCTCGGCGAAGTCGTCACGCTCGATCACCAGCTCGCCGGTGAACGCGACGCGGCGGGTGCCGTCGTCCGGGTTCTCCGGGTTGTTGGTCACCTCGAAATGTTCCACCGCCGGGTTGCCGTCGGTGTCTGTCGGCCAGTTGTCGAGCACCAGTCGAAGCGGCCGCAGCACGACCATCCGCCGCTGCGCGGTCAGGTTCAGTTCGCGTCGTACAAAGGACTCCAGCAGTTCGATCGACTGCCGCGCGTTGGCGCGGGTCGTGCCGGTCTCGACGCAGAACGCGCGGATTGCCGAGGCCGGATAGCCGCGACGCCGCAACCCGCTTAGCGTCGGCATCCGCGCGTCAGACCACCCCTCGACCACGCCGTCCTCGACGAGCTTGCGTAGCCGGCGCTTCGAAGTGATCGTGTGGGTGATCTCCATCCGTGCGAACTCGGTCTGCTTCGGGGCGTCACTGGGCAGCGGTAACTGGGCGAGCATCCAGTCGTACAGCGGTCGGTGCGACTCGAACTCCATAGTGCACAGCGAGTGCGTCACGGCCTCGATCGCGTCGCTCTGCCCGTGCGCCCAGTCGTACGTCGGATAAATCGGCCACGCGTCGCCGGTGCGGTGATGGTGGGTGTGGCGGATCCGGTACAGCACCGGGTCGCGCAGCCACATATTCTCGGCCTGCATGTCGATCTTTGCCCGCAGGCACCGTTCGCCGTCACCGAACTCGCCAGCGCGCATCCGCCGAAGCAGATCGAGGTTCTCGTCGACCGGCCGGTCGCGGTGCGGCGACTCGATGCCCGGCTTCCCGTAATCTCCGCGCTGCTCGGAGATGGTCTCGCCGTCCTGGTCGTCGACGTACGCCTTGCCCTGCTCGACGAGATACTCTGCCCACGCATAAAGCTGCTCGAAGTAGTCGGAGGTATACAGGACGTTGGCTGGCTCGTAGCCCAGCCAAGAGATGTCGCCCCTGATCGACTCGACGTACTCGACGTCCTCGGTCTCGGGGTTGGTGTCGTCAAAGCGCAGGTTGCAGGTGCCGCCGAAACGCTCGGCGGTGCTGAAGTTGACCACGATCGACTTCGCGTGCCCGATGTGCAGGTAACCGTTGGGCTCCGGAGGGAAACGGGTCTGGACCCGACCCCCGAAAGTGCCGGAGGCGTTGTCCACGCGGACGATCTCGGTGATGAAGTCGGTAGGTTCGGCCGCGGGCTCAGTCATGCGCGCAAGATTACCAATGACCGGCCGCCAATTTACCGAACGGCCTGTTGCTCATGAATACGGCGCGCAAGCGTGCTTTCACGGGTCGCGTTGTCGAATCTATAACGAACCGAGCACGCTTGTTTTCCGTCGTTGATCTGTCGGATGTCTATGCGATACATTAACGCTCACTTAACGTCGTCGGCAAGGACAACTCGACGGCAAATACATGTCGCCGGGTCCAATGGCCGTCGACGGGCTTGCATTTTTCTTCGGATACGACGAAGGCTCACGGTGAAGGAAACGCAAGATTCTCCTCGTGAAACTTGTGGAACCATGTCGCGGTTACCGATTCACCGGTGACCCGATGAGCACTCGCTGTTGCCTCGCATAAAGGAGCACGGATGAAACGAGCACCAAAGATACTGGCGGGACTGCTCTGCGCTGGGTTAGCGCTGTCTGGTTGCGGCGATGCGCCGGCCCGAAAGTCAACAGCCGATACCGAGAAGTACGGCAGCACCATCAAGCTTGTCAAGGACTATGACCCTAACGGGCATTTCGAGTTCGCCTACACCAGCTATCCGGCGAGCTGGGATCCCACCAAGAGCGTGAACGGCGCGGACGGCGTCTTCTATGCGCCGGTGTACGACCGGCTGCTGCTCGAGGATGCGGACGGGAAGGTCCAGCCGATGCTCGCCGAGAAGTTCACTCCCTCGGCGGACAACAAGACCCTCACCCTCAAGCTGCGCACCGGCCTGACGTTCTCCGACGGCACGCCGTTCGACGCCGCGGCGGTCAAGGTCAACCTCGACCGTAATCGCGCCGAGAGTAGCCGCATCTCCGGGGAGGTGCACCAGATCGAGTCGGTCGAGGTCGTCGACCCGTCCACCGTCGACCTGCACCTCAGCGGTGGCCTCGGTCCGATAGTGGTCGGGCTCGCCAGTCGTGGCGGCATCATGGTCTCTCCCGCGGCGGTCGCGGCGGGGACCTTGGACGCGCAGCCGGTCGGCATCGGTCCCTACCTGGCGACGAAAATTCAGGCCGGGAGCAAGGCCGACTACGAGAAGACGCCAAACTACTGGGATCCGGACGCGCAGCGGGTCGCCACGATGACCTATCAATACATGCCCGATGACCAGACCCGCGTCAGCGCGCTGATGTCCGGGACGGTCGACGGCGCCGGAGTCAACGCTGTCGACCTCAATGTTGTCGACGCCGCCGGAAAGACGCCCATCGTCAAGCAGAGCCCGCTGTTCATCTACTTCATGGTCAACACGGCCAAGGGCCCGTTCGCGGACCCCAACGTGCGCAAGGCGCTGAACATGGCGATCGACCGCAAGGCGATCTCCCAGGGCCTGTACGAAGGTTACTGCACCCCGCAGATCCAGCCATTCCCGAAGACCAGCCCCGGCTACAGCGCGAAGGTCGGCGACGGCCTCGACGTCTTCCCCTACGATCCCACGGCCGCTAAGAAGCTCATGAAGGACGCAGGCGTCACGAAGCTGGACATTGCCACCGCCGCCCCGACCGTCACGATCTACACGAAGTTCGCGGAGGTCCTACAGGGCCAGTTCGCGAAGATCGGCATCGACATGAAGATCCACTCGCTGCCCCCCGTCCAGCAGGTGCAGGAGTTCGCTATCGACAAGACGACCGAGACGTTCACGTCCATCTACACCGGGATGAACGACCCGGACACGGTCATGAGCCGATACCTGGACCCAGTCGCACTGTTCAATCCAGGCGCCATGGAGTACCCCGATCTGGTGAAATACGGCGCGGAGGGTGCCGCATCATTGAATCCGGCCGAGCGCAAGCCCGCGTACGAGAAGTTCATGGATGCCTGGGTCGAGAACCCGCCACACCTGATCCCGGTGTGCATGGTCCATGCGGCGACGGCGTATGCCGATCGCGTGTCGGGGGTCGCTCAGAAAGCCAGCGGGTATCCCGATCTGCGCGGCGTCGCGGTCGCTAAGAAGTAGCGCGAAGGCAGTAGCACCCTAGGTCGAACGGCGGCCCACCGGCGAGTTACACCGGTGGGCCGCCGTCGTCTTGCGTTTCGGTAGAAGTGCGGCGGTCGCGAGTACGACGTAACGCCCTAACGCTCCGAATCATCATTAATTCAGGCCTCACTATTTAGGTGGGCCTCCGAAAGAGAGTTGCGTTTTTCTTGCCTCTAGTGACGAGTGCTCACCTGCCGTAGGGTCAGCCTTTGCCAGGCATCTCCGGATGAGCATGATTGACAGAAAGGCAAGTACTCGTATGGCCCTCGATGAACCGTTGCCCGATTACTCGTCGCTGCCGCAGTTGCCCGGAGGTGGGCGAAGCGGTTGGGGTTTGTTTGGTGCGGACGACAACGTCGGTATGTTCAACCTGCAGACGCCGGAACGGGTCGCGAGCGCCGCGCGGCTCGTGCGCAAAGGGTCTGTCTTCTCGATGAACGCTCCTATGGACGTGATCAGCCCGCCGATGTTCGACCGAAAGACGCTACGTCGTACGCCAATCGTGCCGGCCCACGGACGCTCGATGGACGATATCTTTGACGAGTTCTCGCCGCAATCCTCCAGCCAGTGGGACGCGCTCTCACACGCGGCGTACGAATCGGGAGCGTTCTACAACGGGATTACCACGGAGCAGATCCTCGATGAGGGGCGCAACGCGATCCACCATATGGCAGAGCGCGGGATCGCCGGGCGGGCAGTCCTGCTGGACCTGGAGAGCGTGCTGCGCGCCGAGGATCCAGATTTCGACCCGTCTGCGCCGCGCGCGATAACAGCGGACGACCTATCGGCAGGTCTTGCCGCGCAGGGTGTCACCGTGGAGACCGGCGACGTCCTGATCATCCATACTGGGTTCCTCGAGTGGTACCGCCGTCAAGACGACGCCGAAACTCGCAAACGGCTGGCCTCCCGAGACACGTTGCAGTCGATCGGGCTCGAGCAGTCCGAGCCGGTAGCGGAGTTCATCTGGAACCTCCACGTAAGTGCGGTCGCGACCGATCTGCCCGCGCTCGAGCAGTGGCCGCCGCAGTTTGACTATGACCACAACCCGTTCGGATTCCTGCACCGGTTCATCATCGGGCAGTTTGGCATCTCGATCGGAGAGCTTTGGGACACCGGCCGGCTAGCTCAGGACTGCCGAGACGACGGTGTCTATGAGGCGTTTCTCGTCTCGGCCCCACTTCATGTCCGCGGCGCGGCCGGGTCGCCGGCCAACGCGATCGCGATCAAGTAGCGCGCAGCGCTACAAGGAGAAGCGGTGAATGACATCTGCTTTATTAAGTCCGTGATCGACACTTACGGAGTACGACGCCTGAGAGTCATCGCCCCGAGGAGTAACGCGACAATCGCGAACGCCATCACAATGACCAGATCGACGATCACCTCGCCGGTCGCGTCGGCGTCGTTGGACACCGAGACCATGGCATCGACCGCGTAAGACAACGGCAGGATGTTGGAAGTCCAGTGCAAAACACCCGGTAGCTGGTCGCGCGCGACCAGTAGCCCGCACAGTAAGAATTGCGGTAGCACGAAGGCCGGCATGAACTGAACCGCCTGAAACTCCGTCTGCGCGAACGCGCTGACGAACAGGCCGATCGCCGTACCCAGTAGTGCATCGACGACCGCGACCAGGACAAGCAGCCAGGCAGGACCCGCCACGTTTAGGCCGCATACCCAGACGGCAAAGCCAGTGGCAATCGCTGCCTGCAGGATCGACATGATGCCGAACGCGATTGCGTAGCCGAGCAGAAAGTCGGCCTTGTTGAGCGGTGTGGACAGCAGTCGTTCGAGTGTGCCGGACGAGCGCTCGCGCAGCGTTGCCACGCTGGTTACCAGAAACATAACCACGAAAGGGAAGACGCCGAGCAGCGGTGCACCGATCTTGTCGAACACGGGAGTCGACTTGTAGATCCAGGCCAGCAATCCGATCAGGACGCACGGAACCACGAGCATGAGCACCATCGTGCGGCGGTCTGCGAGAAGCTGACGCATCACGCGCCCCGCCGTGGCGAAGGTGAGGGTGGGGCTCATGTCGCGGCTTCCTTGCCGATTAACCGCAGGAATGCCTCTTCGGTGTCTCTGGCGCCGGTCCTTTGAAGCAGGCCGTCCGGGGTGTCGTCGGTGAGGATTTCCCCTTCTCTCATGAGGAGTAGCCGATCGCAGCGAGTTGCCTCGTCCATGACATGGCTCGAGACGACGAGCGTGACGCCGCCATCGGCGAGCCGGTGGAACAGCTGCCATAAGTCGCGTCGCAGAACGGGATCGAGCCCGACCGTGGGTTCGTCGAGGACCAGCAGCTCGGGTGTGCCGACCATCGCGGCCGCCAATGACACTCGTGAGCGTTGACCGCCGGACAGGTCGGCGACTTGGTTGTCGGCATGGGATTCGAGGTCCACCGAGGCGATGACCTCATCGACTGCATTCCTAGGCGCGGAGACGATTTTGGCGAAATACTCGAGGTTTTGGCGGACCGTCAGGTCTGCGTAGACGCTGGGCTCCTGCGTCACGTAGCCGACACGTGAGCGCAGCGGGCGTGATCCCGCAGGCTCACCCAAGACGGTGATCGTCCCGCTCTTGACGAGCTGCACGCCGACGATGGCGCGCAGCAGGGTCGACTTGCCACCGCCACTTGGGCCGAGCAGCCCGACGACCTGACCACGTGGAACGGTCAGCGAGAGCCCGGGCACCACCTCGCGCTTGCCGCGAACGACTCGCAAATTCTCGATCGCAACCGCCGGGCTATTCACCATGCGATGAAATGTAGACCTAATGCAATAGCGCCGGGTCAACCTCCGCCCGGTGCGCGATCCCGCGCGTGCGCACTCTGCTCCGCCCAACTGTCGACGACGCTGCAATACATGCCGATGCACTCGTCGATCTCGCTCAGCTCGACGTACTCGTTGTCGGCGTGCATGACGGCCGGCGTACCGGGGCCCCAGATGACGACCGGTGCCGGCCGCAGCGACCCGGCGAACACCGATGCGTCGGTGAAGTACGCGGCCGGTTCGTCCAGACGTGCCGCGGGGAGTGCCTGTACCCAGGGGTCGGTGGCGTCGGTGTGTACGGCGGCCAGCTGTACGCGGGTGGTGACGTCGGCGATCTCCGGCTGATTCGCCCACCACTCGCGCAGGTGCGTGCCGTCGGAGATGACCCGCATGTCGATCGTGGCCTGGGCGCGATCCGGTACGACGTTGGGCGCGATGCCCGCCTGGAGTAGACCCAGGTTCCAGCTTTCCTTGCCAAGGGAGTCGTCCTGCTGTAACGGAAGTTCCTTTTCGGCGCGGAGGATCGCGGCCGCGAGTTTCAGGGCGGCGTTCTCACCGAGGTGCGGGGTACTGCCGTGCGCGCTTTTGCCGTTCGCGACAATCTGCAGCCATAGTGCACCGCGATGACCTATGACGACCCGGTTGCCGGTCGCCTCGGGCACGATGGCGGCGCCGATCGTGAGCTCGTTCAGCGAATCCATCGCGGCCGCCGCACCGAGTGAGCCGATCTCCTCGTCGCTGGTCAGCAGTAAGGCGGCCGGTACGCCGGACTCCACCGCGTGCCGAAACGCCGTAGCCGCGGAGATCACGCCCGACTTCATGTCCGATGTGCCGCGTCCGTGCAGGCGGCCGTCGGCAACCTCGCCGGACCACGGCTCGAACTGCCACCGACTCGCATCGGGCACCGGCACGGTATCAACGTGGCACGCGAACAACAGACGTTCGGCCCGTGGGTCGGCGTCGTTGGACAGCAGCGCAAACGGTTGTGCGCCACCTACTTCGGTGACGGTCACCTCTCCAGTCCGTGCGCCGACCGTGCTCCGCACCATCTGCAATGCGCGGATCTGACTACCAGGATTGGCCGAGACGGTGTTGAGCCGCACCAGCTCGGCAAGGGCCTCGGTTTCCACATTTTTGGCCATCATCGCATCTTAGGACTACCGTCAATTCATGACCTCAGAAGAGAACAAGGCAGCCGTGTTTCGTGCCCTCCACCTCCCGGGTACACCGCTGCTGATGCCGAATCCGTGGGACATCGGCAGCGCGAAAGTGCTGGCCTCGCTCGGCTTCAAGGCGCTTGCGACCACCAGCAGTGGCCACGCGGCGACGCTCGGCAAGTTCGATGGCGCGATCGGCCGAGACGAGTCATTGACACACGCGCAGGCGCTCGTCGAGGCGGTCGACCTGCCGTTCAACGCCGATCTCGAGAACGGGTTCGCGGATGATTCTCAAGGCGTGTTCGACACCGTCGATGCGGCGATCCGGGTCGGGCTTGCCGGTTGCTCAATCGAAGACTTCAGCGGTGACGACGACGACCCGATCTATGCTAAGGGCCTGGCGGTCGAACGAATTAGCGCAGCGGTAGAGGCGGCAAAACGTGCACCGGGACTCGTACTCACCGCGCGGGCCGAAAACTTCATTCACGACCGCCCTGATCTCGCCGACACCATCGAGCGGCTCCAAGCTTTTCAAGAGGTCGGCGCCGACGTGCTCTATGCGCCCGGGATCAGCAAACTAGAGGACATCCGCACGCTCGTGCGCGAGGTCGACCGCCCGGTCAACATCCTCGCGCGACCCGGCTTGCCGTCGGTGGCCGAGCTAGCGGACGCCGGCGTGGCACGGATCTCGGTGGGCGGATCCTTTAACAAGGTTGCCTTCGGTGCACTCGTCGCGGCGGGTCGAGAACTGCTGGACCAGGGCACCTATGGCTACCTCGACCTTGCAGGCGCGGGCAATAAGCAGATGGATGTCGCCTTCGATCTCGACTGAGCCGCTCGGTAAAGTCGCGGTTGCCGCGGCCTACCGACATCGGCTGCCCATCAACTTGAGGACGCATGGATGAGCGAGACAAAAGAGACGGTCCGGCCCGTGAATTGCCCGATCGCCTAGGTGATTAACAGGCTCTCCCCCGCGACGAGGGTCGGCCTTGCGATCGCGATTGCGACCGGGCTCTACGGCGTCTCGTTCGGGGCGCTGAGTGTCACGTCCGGGCTCAACCTGTGGCAGACGATGGTGCTCAGCCTGTTGCTGTTCAGCGGCGGTTCGCAGTTCGGATTTATCGGGGTGATCAGCGCCGGTGGGTCTGGCGTGGCGGCCATGAGTACGGCGGTCCTGTTGGGCATCCGCAACGGCGTATACGGCATGCAGATCAATGCGCTGCTGAGGCCACGGGGATTGGCCAAACTGGCGGCGGCTCAGGTCACGATCGACGAGTCGACTGCGGTGTGCACGAGCCAGGTGGAGGTCCGTGAACAGCAGCGCGGGTTCTGGGTCACCGGAGTCGCGATATTCCTGTTGTGGAACCTGTTCACGTTCCTCGGCGCGATTGTGGGCGATGCGGCCGGAGACCCGAAACAGTGGGGACTGGACGGTGCGGCGGTCGGTGGTTTCCTTGGTTTGCTGTGGCCGAGGCTGAAAAACGGTGAGGCGTGGGCGATCGCCGCCGTTGCGGTAGTCGTGACGGTCGTGCTCACACCATGGATTCCTAGCGGGCTGCCGATTCTGGCCGCCGCTGTCGTGGTCGCGACGATTGGATTTATCAAGGGCAGGCACCGGGACCAGCGTCCGGAGGACAGCGCGCCGGTCATCGACGACTCCGATCGACGGATCACAGGAGAGGAGCGATGAACCTCTGGTGGTGGATCGTCGCGGCCAGTCTCCTGTGCTTCGGGATCAAGTGCCTCGGGTACGTCGTTCCGAGCAAGATCATGGACAACCCCCGGATTGCCTATATGTCGGGGATCGTGACCATTGGTCTGCTGGCGGCGCTGACCGCCGCGAATACGTATTCGAGTGGCCAGAAGGTCGTGTTTGACGCCCGGATCGGCGGGCTGGTGGCCGCCGCGATCGCTCTGAAGCTGAAGGCTCCTTTCATTGTCGTAGTGATCGTGGGCGCAGCGGCCACCGGGCTACTGCGGCTGATCTGAGCGGCTAACCGGCGTACACGTCGACGTCGGTGGCTTTGACCGTCAGCCATACCCGGTCACCGCGCGCCAGCGCGAGCTCGGCGACGGCCCCTGGAGTGACATCGATGAGCGCGGACGGCGCGCCGTCAACCTGTACCCGGATCCGATCGGTCAGAAGCTCCAGGCCGGCGACCGTTCCCTCCCAGGCATTTCGCGGGCTCGAGTGTTCAGGGCGTGTCGCGTGGATCGAGATCGAAGTCGGGCGTACGGCGATGAGGGCGCGGGTGCCGACCGGCGGTAGCTCGGTGTTCATGTCGTCCGCGGCGTACGCCGAACCGAAGAGCTTTCCGCCGCCGTCGAGCTCGACCGAGGTGTCGGGACGCACGACGCCGGCGTAGAGATTGAGGCCCACCAGGCGGGCGATGTACGACGTCGCCGGTCGGCGCGCGACATCGGCCGGAGCGCCTTCCTGTACGACGCGGCCATGTTCGATGACGAGCAGTCGGTCGGTCATCACCATCGCCTCGAGCGGATCATGCGTGACGATCAGCGTCGGGCCGCCGAAGTCTCGCAAGTGGTCTCTTAGCCCGTTGCGCACCTCGAGTTTGGTGCGGGCATCGAGCGCCGACAACGGCTCGTCGAGCAGCAGGATTCCAGGGTCGGCGGCGAGTGCCCGGGCCAGCGCGACCCGCTGCGCCTGACCTCCGGACAGCTGCGCCGGCTTGCGTGAGGCGAACTCGGACAGGTCGAGCCGGTCGAGCCACGAACCGGCCCGCGCTCGAGACTCCCGCCGTCCGGCGCCCTGAGCACGTGCCGCGAAGGCGACGTTGTCGAGGACCGTCAGGTGCGGAAAGAGCCGGTAGTTCTGGAAAACCAGGCCGACCGGACGGCGTTCGGCGGGATAGAAGATGTCCGCGGCCGGGTCGTCGTACACCTCGTCGCCGAGCGCGATTGAGCCGTCCGTGAGCGCCGAGAGGCCGGCGAGGGTGCGCAGCAGAGTGCTCTTGCCGGCGCCGTTGGGGCCGATCACCCCGAGCACTTCGCCTGGCGCGACGGTGAAGTTGACATCCAGCACGAAACTGCCGCGCTCGACCGTTGCATCCACCCGCAGCGGTTTCGGCGTTGCCGCGGCCAACCGCATCGACGCGGCACTCATATCGTGGTCCCGCTTCCACGCAGCCAGCGCTGCCGCAGGCTCGCCAGCACCGTCACCGCGACGACAAGCAGCACCAGGCTCAGCGCGATCGCGGCATCCGGATCCGTCTGCAACGCGTTGTAGACGGCGAGCGGCATTGTCTGCGTCGTACCGGGAAAGTTGCCCGCAAACGTTATGGTGGCGCCAAACTCGCCGAGGGCACGGGCCCAGCACAGCACGGATCCGGCCACCAGCGACGGCCCGATCAATGGCAGCGTGACCCGCGTGAAGATCGTCGTGCGGGAGGCGCCGAGCGTGGCCGCAGCCTCATCGAGTCCGCGGTCCGCGGAACGCAGCGCACCCTCGACGGTGACGATCAGGAACGGCATGGCTACGAAGGCCTCGGCCACGATGACACCAGGCGTCGTGAACGGCAAGAAGAAGTCGAACCACTCGCCGAAATACCGCCCGACAATCCCGTTACGGCCAAATGCCATCAATAGCGCGACGCCTCCGACAACCGGCGGCAGCACCAGTGGCAACGTGACCAGCGCCCGAAGCAGCCCCATTCCCCGCACATTGACCCGGGCGAGCACCCATGCGAGCGGTACGCCGATGACTAGCGAGATCGCAGTTGCGGCGGTAGCGCAGATCAGCGAGAGCCGAAGCGCCGTTAGTGCCTCACTATTTACGAGGATCTGACCTAGGCCGCTCCACGGCGCCCTAATGATGAGCGCGATGAGCGGTATCAGCAGGAACAGCACCGCGATAGTGGCTGGTATGCCGATGATCGCGGGCGCGCCAGCCTTACCTACCCGCCGCTGTTTGGTCGTACGCCGTGGTTGGCCCACTGCTATCTGGTCGCCCCCGGTCGATCTGGTTAGGGCTTCGCGAAGCCGGCTTGCTGAAGTACCTTAATGCCTTCGGCCGACAGTACGTAGTCCATGAATGCCTTGGCGCCGTCGGCGTTCGGCGCGTTCTTCAAGGTCGCGATGGGGTAGTCGGTCGTCGCGTTGACGTCGTCGGGGATCTCGATGCCTTTGACCTTGTCGCCCGCCGCCTTGACATCGGTGACGTAGACGACCGCGGCATCGGCCTCGTTAAGTTCGACCTTGGTCAGCGTCGCCTTAACGTCCTGTTCCTGGGTGACCGGCGTGACGGTGAGCTTCGCGTTCGCGAATACCTTTGCCGCAGTTGCTCCACACGGGACGGCAGGCTGGCACAGTGCGACCTTGACGCTCGGGTTGGCGAGGTCCGCCAACTTGGTGATCTTCGCCGGGTTCGACGCGGGTACCGCGATTTGCATCTTGTTCTGGACGAACGTCGTCGGCTTGTCGGCGTTGCCGCCGTCGGTCACCGAGGTCATGTTCTTCTCCGACGCGGATGCGAAGACATCCGCCGGCGCGCCCTGATCGATCTGTTCGGCTAGCGCAGAACTGCCGCCATAGCTGATCTTTACGGTCGCTCCGGGATTGGTCTTCTCGAAGGACTTCGCGATCGTGTCGAAGGACCCGGTCAGCGATGCCGCGGCGAGCACGGTGATCGTGCCGGTGACCTTGGCCGTCGATGCACTGCTGCTCTTTGACAAGCCCGAGCCCGTGTCGTTGCTCGATGCGCAACCTCCGACGAGCGTGGTGAGCGCGGCGATCGCGGCGATCGCGAACGTGGTCCGACGGCGCATAGTTGGCTCCTCGTGATCAAGTAGTGAGACTAGGGCTGAACTGGTACTTCGATGACGACGTTGGTGGATTTCACTGATGCGACCGCGAGAGTGCCCGGTTTGAGCTCGAGTTCGTCGGCGGCCTCGCGGCTCATGAGCGAGACGATCCGATGTGGACCGGACTGCATCTCGACCTTGGCCATCACGGTGTCCTTGACGACGTTGGTGACTAGGCCGACAAACCGGTTCCGTGCGGATTCGCGGATAACCGGTTCGGGCGTGGGTCGATCGGTCGAGCGGGCGAGTTCCTCGGCGAACTGCGCCAGGGCGGCGCCATCGATAGCGAGTCTGCCGTTTTCGCTGATGGTGGCGACCCGCCCGGCATCGGCCCATCGCCGTAGCGTGTCGTCGCTGACGCCTAGAAGGTTCGCGGCCTCACGGATCCGAAACGTGGTCATTGTACGAATATAGCCGCAAGTAGGACAGCTGTAGCGTTTAGGAGGGGCGTTCGCGGTGGTTTTGGGCATTTCGGTCCGCAACCGCCTCTCTTCGCATCACGATCGCGAGGTCCTCAGGAATAGCGCGCCGCGGATTGAGAATGCCCCATAATGGGTGGCCGGGGACGTTTCGACTAGTGAGGTGATCCGATGCCAGCGCGCACCGTCTCAATGAGCACCGACATCGGAGAGGGCTATGGCGCGTGGCGTATCGCCGACGACCGGGAGCTTCTCAGCCTGGTGACTGATGCCAATATGGCCTGCGGCTTTCATGCAGGCGACCCGGACATTATGCGCCAGACGTGCGAAACTGCCGCCCAGAACAAGGTCGGGATCGGCGCTCAGGTCGGCTTCCACGACATTATCGGCTTCGGTCGGCGGTTCATTGAGATCTCCCGGGCAAGCTTGACCAACGACCTGATCTACCAACTTGGTGCGCTGTCCGCGTTCGCGAACCTCGTCGGATCACCTGTCGCGTATGTAAAAGCACACGGCGCGCTTTATCACGCCGCGGTGCGGAACGAGGAGTACGCCGACGCCGTGATCGATGCGATTCTGTCCGTCGACAAGTCGCTGCCGTTCCTGTGCCAACCGGGCACCCCCCTCTCAGCGCGGGTCGACAAGGCCGGGCTCCGTACCATCCGCGAGGGCTACGTCGACCGCGCTTATCAGCCGGACGGACTGCTCGTTCCCCGTGGAAGGCCGGGTGCGGTCATCACCGATATCGAGGAAGCGTGCCGCCGAGCCGTCGCGATGGCACAGGCTGAGGAGGTCACGGCGATCGACGGAAGCGTCATCGCGATGTCGGTCGACTCACTAACCATCCACTCCGACTCGCCGGGTGCAGTCGCAGTGGCTCGCGCGGTCCGGGCCGCGCTGACCGACGCCGGCATCAGGCTGAGCCGGATCGAGTAGGACATGAGTGGGCTGCCGCTGCGGACCGCTGGGGAGGACGGGCTGTTGATCGAGCTTCCCGACGTGGAGGCCGTGCACGCGCTCGCCGACCTCATCCGCAGCCACGAGTACGCCGATCGGCTTATCGAGCTGATACCGGGGGCGCGCACCGTCATGCTCATCGGACCGCGTGAAGTGCTGACGCGTATCGGCGACGACGTACAGAGCTTCGAAACACGTGCCGCACCGGTGGATAAATGCCGCACCGTCGAGATACCGGTCCGGTACGACGGCGCGGATCTCGAAGATGTGGCCGCCCGCACCGGCCTGAGCGTCGAGGAGGTAATCGCGCTGCACAGCGGCGCTATGCACAGCGTCGACTTCTTCGGGTTCTCACCAGGACTGGCCTACATTTCCGGTACGCCGCAGGCGATCCGGGTGCCGCGACGCGATAATCCGCGCACCCGAGTGCCGGTTGGAGCAGTCGCGATCGCTAACGAATACACGGTGATCTACCCAGCCGCGACGCCCGGCGGATGGAACATCATCGGGTCGCTCGACGGTCCGCCGATGTGGGACACCGATGCCACTCCGCCCACGAGGGTGGGCCTCGGTGATCGAGTTGTGTTTCGGAGAGTCCGATGATCGAGATTCTGTCGCGCGGCATGGAGGCGACGGTCCAGGACGCGGGCCGGCGCGGATGGGCGCACCTTGGCGTACCGCGTGCCGGCGCGGCCGACCTAGCGGCGTACGAACTGGCCAACCGGCTACTCGGCAATGTGCCAGAGGCGGCAGCTGTGGAGTTCCTGCTCGGGGGGTTCGCCGTCCGGTTTACCGAAGCGACGTCGTTTGTGCTGACCGGTGCCCCCGTGCCGGCGACCCTTGACGGTCGCGGTGTCGACATGGCTACGGCGACGTACGCCGCGCCCGGCCAAAGGCTTGTCGCGGGGAAGGCAATCTACGGTCTACGCAGCTATCTAGGGATCGGCGGCGGGATCGATATTGATCCCGTGCTGGGTAGCCGCTCGACCGACACTCTTTCCGGTCTTGGCTCACCGCGGCTGTTTGACGGCGACACTCTGCCGGTCGGCCGTCATGGCGGCGCCCTGGGTACGCCTACGGATGTCGTCGTTGACAGTGCGACCGCCGCCAGCGAGATCGAGGTCGGGTTTATCCGCGGTCCGCGCGCCGACTTTTTCAGCGCCGAGGCAAGAGAACTGTTTGAAACTGCGCGTTGGACCGTGTCCTCCGATATCAACCGGGTCGGCGCCCGCTTGACCGGCCCGTTCCTTCGGTACGCCGACGATGTCCAACTGCCGAGCGAGGGGATGCTTGTCGGCTCGGTGCAGGTCCCGGCATCGGGGCAGCCGATAGTTTTCCTGGCTAATCACCCGCCGAGTGGCGGATACCCGATTATCGGCGTGGTGCTCGGCGCCGATGTCGGGAAAGTTGCACAGGCGGAACCGGGCAAGACCATTCACTTCCGCGCGGTCCTGTAGCCGCTCCTGCACGCAGCCGGAGCTCCATGAGGTCCTCGGCGCCGCGCGTTTTACTCCGAGCGGATCAACTCTTGCGGCCGCCGCTTCGCAGCCGGCCGAGAGGATCGCCCAGACCACCGATATCGCCTCCGCTACCTCCGCCGAGAGGTCCGCCGAGAAGGTCACCGAGTCCGCTCTGGCTTCCACCGGTCTTGTTATTCGCGCCGCCACCACTCATCTTCTTCGCAAGCCACGACATGGCTAGCGGGGCGAGCAGCGGAAGCAGTTGCCCATGAGCCCGTCACCGATCGCGCTATTGGACCGGCGAGATCGGGCTGCAAAGGTTCCCTTCCTCTGAATTCGAGATTCCCTGGAAGGTGCTCGGCGCCCCCGAGGAAGCGTTACTCCCGACACAGTGTGAGTGAAAATGCGAGTCGAACCATCTAAGTCGGCAGCGTTCGGTACGACGGCCGACTCGTCACGGGCGCTGTGCGCTCCGGCGGGAGCGCTGCCGTGTTTGTCTTAGGCAGCGGCTTCCTCGCGTGCGGCATCGAG
>CAJDTT010000088.1_pt1 | contig 23331 bp, 27 predicted proteins | sample 7389841 | NCBI WGS metagenome assembly CAJDTT01 (sample SAMEA7055655, study PRJEB34461) | soil metagenome | biome: terrestrial ecosystem; feature: Peninsula; material: soil | place: Antarctica | collected 2016
GCAGGACTGGTTGGGGCGGTCTTCTTCAGCTCGATCATCCGAGCGCCGATGTCGCTCAACGCGGTACGCGAGAGCCCCGCACGGACCTTCGGGAACCAGTCCTTCTCCTCCTCGTCCATGTGATGCTCGACGTTCTCGATCAACACAGTCGTCTTCGCGTCGAACCGCTCGGCATCCGGGGACATCGCCGCGAGTTCCATCACCAGCAGGTCGGCGACGTGATGTTCCTCGTAGGACTCCAACACGTCGTCTTCCAGATCCGGCAGCAGCTCACGGACCTCGGGGTACATGACCTCGTTCTCGAGATAGGTATGCACGGTCAGCAGCTCGATGATCCGGGTGACGATCTGGCCCTTGGCCACGACCGCGTTGTCTCCGGCCTTCTCGAACTTGCGGAACTGTGTGCGGATTTCCTTGTGGTCGGCCTTGAGCAGGACGATGGCATCGGTGGACAAGTTGTCACTCTTCTCTGGTTGCGGCTGAAGTTCGCGCCGAGGCCGTTGGGCGCCGGTATGAAGTTACCGAGCCAGTACCCAATCGGCGCCCCCACAAACGCTGGTACGCCGTCAGTTCGGAACGGGGTACCCGCGCCGCCATACTCCTCGCGGTTTGAAGGACGTTTCCTCGGCCTGGTGCCGCGCGAGTCGGTCGGCAATGACGTGCAGGACCGTCGGGTCGTAACCCAGGCCGACGTGGCCGGAGTGGACCTCGACGTTGTGCCGTGTTGCTGTCTCGCGGAGTCGACTGTGCTTCCAGGGCACCACGCGGTCGGTCCGCGACCACACCGAGGTGATCGGGACGGTGCCGAGCCGCAGTCCGGCGAGCGGGCTGCCCAGGGTGATGAGCTGCTGAACCACTGTCGGGTGGCGGCGGGCGAGATCGATGGCGATCCGACCGCCCAGGCTCCAGCCCACCAGGCTCACCGGGCGGCCGGACCGGTCGGCCAGCGCCTGGAGTCGAGCGCGGTCGCGGCGTCGTTGGTCCGCCATCCGGGGAGGACGACGACCGTGCGACCGTCTCCCCTAGGCCCTCCCAGTAGTGCTGGCGCGAGGAAAGCGGATGTCACCTTCGGAAGTCCGGCCGAGCGGGATCCTGAGCTGGCCACTGCTCAGGCCGCCAGTTCGTCGGCGTGGTTCTCGGTTGGTTGGTCGAGGGTCATGCGGATACTCCATGTGTCGGTTTTGCCGGTCCCACGCGTGTCGAGGCGAGGCTGGACTAGGGACGGCGAATTCAGGCGGTCGTCGTAGCGACGCGCGATGCGGGGTTCAACAGTAGACGTTGCATGTCCCGCGCGGGTGCGATATCGGAAAGGACAGCCGCTTACTCGACAGGGATCACGCGCCTGGAGTGACGCGTGATCGGGCCTTGCCGCAACGGGCAACCAATCGGCGACAGTAGGCTAACCCGCATGATGCGGCTGTGGGAGTCGCGCAGTGGATGCCCTCGCCGTAGTCAGCGCAGCGGCGCTCGTCATCTAGCCAGTCACGGAGCAGATCGAGGGAGTACGAATGCCGGTCACCAACGAACAACGCGACGAGCAGTTCGAGGAAATCCAGTACGCAGTCGGGGATCGTGTCGCGACGATTACGCTCGACGTGCCTGATCAACATAATCGGCTCAGTTTCAAGATGCGAGGCGAGATCGTCGCTGCCCTGGACCTGGCGGAGGCCGACGAGGCCGCGAGCGTGCTGCTGATCCGGGCCAACGGGCCCAGTTTCTGCGCCGGGTACGACCTAAAGCGTTCGGATGGGCCAAAAACCAAGGAGCCGAGCTCGGCAGAGTTCGCGTGGACCGACCAGTTCACTCGCGGATGCGTCGCGGACTGGATGACGATTTGGGACCTGCTCAAACCAGTCGTCGCGATGGTGCATGGCAACTGCTTGGCCGGTGGAACGGAGCTCATGTCGATGTGCGACATAGCTTTCGTGGCTGATGACGCGCGTATCGGCTACCCGCCGATGCGCGGAATGGGTAGCCCTGACGTGCCGTACTTTCCGTGGAAAATGACGATGGCGCAGGCGAAGTATCTGCAGCTGACAGGTAACTCGGTGACCGGGAGCGAGGCTGCCCAGATGGGATGGGTGGCAAAGAGCTTCCCGGCCGGTGAGCTGGAATCGCAGACGATGCGCGAGCTGCGCGCGATCTCGTCGGTGCCGGCAGCGCTGCTGTCCACCAACAAGCAGTCAGTGAACCAGGCTTACGAGATCATGGGTATGCGCACGCACATCGCACAGTCCTGGCAGTTTCACTACATGAGTATGCAGGTCCGTCCCGACGCCGGGAAGTTCGCGGATGTCAGCCGCGAGCAAGGACTGAAAGCCGCCCTTGAATGGCGAGACGGCGCCTTTCAGCAAGAAGGATTCAAGTAACACATCACTGAGTCCCCTGTCCCGGACGTCCGGGGCTCTGGCGCGCGGCCGCTGGCTCAGGGGCCTACGCGGACCGCGACGAAACGCGAGCCGTCACCGTCAAAGTCGACAACGCGAACCAGCAGATGCTCGCCCACCGTGGCCCGCGAGCCACCCGGACCCTTGATGACACCTTGCATGCCTTTAGCTTGCACTAAGGCCACGGCGCTGGTGACGCGGTACACCATGCACGGGGTTACATCGCCGACGTTGAGTGCTGCCATCTGGTTCGCCACTTTCCGTTAAGGCAATCGGTAGCCTGGCGCTGCCAATTCCTCCTGCCCGAGAAGAGTTGACTATGACGTTACGTCAATAGGTCAAGTGCATCACAGTTCGGAATGCACGACAAAGTTCGAACCCACGAATCGCCACGCGACTGCCCTGAAACAACCAGGTATGCGAGATCAGTGCGCATCGGCTAAGGAAGGCGTTTGCCAATCCACCGGATCGGTCCGCCGATGAGCCGGCTGCGGTGCCAGCCGCGCCTAATGACATTGCGACGCACCGCCCGGAAGCGATCCCGTGCCATCACCAGCGGTCCGGTCTTGGAACGGTCCTCGATCTCCCACGCCCACTTACTGACCGAATGAGCGCACCTGATGCAGAGCGCGACTTCGGGGTGATTGCCCAGGTGGACCAGCCGTGTCGGGTTCTCTATCGTGCCGCAGCACCAGCACTGTGACGCGTGCATGTCGGCGTCCTCGAACGCGGTTCGGGCCTCGTTCATCATGTCTCTCTTTGCGTCAGCGAACAACGGGGATCAGCGTGGGAGCAGCACACGCAGCAGACATCCGGTGGCGGTTTCAGCAGGCGGGTAATCATCGACTCCAACACGGGCACCCGTTCAGCGTAGGCGCGTCAGTGTTGCCTCAGCAGGACTAATGCAGTCAACGTTGCCGGTTATCTTGATAATGCTGGTGTTCATACTTCCGACCGCATCATCGCCCTGGGTACCACCGCCCCCCACTGTCCCGCAAATGGGTGAGCGAGGAATCGAGCGGGATACGGCACCGTCCTCATCAAGGAGGGAGGCCAGAGCGCCGTCGCCCAGGATCAGAGTCATAATCGGGCGCGCCCCCGGTCGTCGAACGCCACCGCCGCGTTGGCGTTGTCGATCAGCGGGTAGAGCTTCCGGCTGAGCCAGACTTTCTTGTCGCCGACCTGAACCTTTGACCAACTCTTCTTACCGTGCTCGAGGCGGGTATTTCGGGGCAGGTTGGCGACCGGTACGGATGAACTGGGGCGAGCGTGGCGCCACCGGCCGCCTTTGAACATGACTACTCGCCGATCGGTTACCACGATGATCCGGGGCTGATTCGCGACGACCAGCCACCCGGTGATCCAGCGCAGCGACGGCTTGAGGCCGGTCTGGCCGACGAAGACGAATGCGACCTGCTCTTCGGGTTCGAGCACAGGCCGCACAGTATCGATCATTGTCATTCTGTGTTCCTCCGTTTGGGTTGTGGTGACTGGGTTTCAGTGCACGTCGAGAGCAAGGTGCACCTCGTGATCCGCGTGTAGCGCACCGGTGATGCCCTTCGCGACCACGAACCAGGTGAACATGGTGTGCAGGGACCTGAGGGTTGCCATGGCGTCGACGGGCACGCTGAGTTCGAAGGGGAACTCCTTGGTGGTTCCGCCTGGCACGCTCAGCTGCTCGGCGAGGTGGGCGGACCCATGACGCTCATAGACCAAGTACTGGGCGCGCTTGGCGATGACGTCCTGTCCGTCCCCTCGCACCAGGCGCAACTCCACATCGAGAGACTTGTAGGTCACCATTTTCGAGGCTTCGACGATCACTGTCCCGCGGATCTTCGCGCCGGCGGGCACCGCTCGGGCCGGCACCTCGACGCGGAAGGCTGGGCCGCCGACGAGCTCCGGCGCCAGGGCAGCGACCTCCGGGTGGCCATTGGCGTTCGAGTGCACCTCCAAAGCAGCCCGGACTCGGCGACCACCACGATGTCGGTGTGGACACTTATCGTCGTGGCGCCGTCGTCGTCGGTCGACTTGGAGCTCCAGCGGTGCTTGGACACCAGCCGGGCGGCCACGCCGCGGGTCTTGTCGTCGGGCGGGCCGGTCACGCGGACGGTCGCGGTGACGGTACCGCCGGGCTCGACATGGTCGGGATCGACGGTGACTTCGATGGTCTGTTTGTCGTGGTGGCCGAATAGTTTCATAGTTGCTCCTCCTGCAGGAACTATGACGGTTCGGACGCCGTGTGCGCATCGTGGAGAACACCGAATCTGTTCTGCCCCGTCTGCGTATTTGTACGTAAAGGCACTGTCCACGACTTGAGCGGCGCGAGCGTTCGCGCCCTACCGACATGGCCGAGGAAACGCTGAACCGTGTCATCAATGCGCGATCCGATCGGATCGCAGACCGGTTTGAGACGACCTCATCGGCAGGAATTTAAACAGCGACGAGCAGCCCCCGGCTGACCATCGCGACCGTACGCGCCAGGCCGGCCGTCATTAGCGAGGTGGCTATTTTGTGGTCGCGGATCTCCCAAAGCATTTTGGCGGTGTTCCAGGCGGCGTCGCGGGCGGCGTTGATATCCCAATTACAAATCACGTTGAGAACGTTCTCGGTGTGCCGGTCCACGGTCGCGACGTCGGGCGACTCGAATGACTGGCGCACCGACTGTTCCGCTGCATCGAGCAGACTGTCGACCTTTACGTAGTCGTCGTGATGGCTGCCGGCGTCGGGCTCCGTTTTCAGGTCCTCGCACGCCGCCACGACGGCCATCGGCAAATCGAAATTGATGTGCGCGTTCATGCCTGCCAGCGCGAACTGGACTGGCTCAATGCCGGCCGTGCTTCTGGCCGCGAACAGAGGTGCCCAACACGCCGGCATCTCCGATGACGGGCCGGATACCGCGTCGACGGCCGCGAAATAGCGCCGGGCGAAAACCACGTCGAGGCGCGTCATAAACTCCCGATCGCCGAACCCGCTGGCCTGCACCTGCTGGTCGATCTTCTGCGTCACCCCGAGGTACATCCGGTTGAAACACGCCACCCCATCACCGGCCGGCAATGACGCCCCGAGATCCTGCATCCGCTCGATCACTTGCGCAATCGACGTGGCGGGCCGACCCGGACCAGCCGTCGGGGAAGTCATCATCTGGCAAGCGTAGACCGGATAGGCGCATCCGACGTACTGCTCGAAATCTAATACGGCTCGCTGCTTGTCCGAGGCCAGGACTGGGAAAACTCAAGCAAGGATCTATCGAGGTCCGGACATTCCCGTCTCGCCGATCCCTGGACATGCGACGCACCGCGGTCGCACACTTGTGTGATGTCCATTACATCGGGTTCGTCGAATCAGAATGCGGCTCCCACAGGTGCCGGTCGGGCCAAACTACCCGTCGTCTATTTGCGGGGCTTTGCCGGCACGACTGATGGCATCAACTCCACCACTAACGATCCCTTTTATGGATTCAACAGCGGCACAACCCATGTTCGGATCGATGGGGACGGCGATCCGGCGTACTACCAGTTCGAGGGGCCCCTGATCCGTCTTCTGACTGAGGAGGGTTACAAACTGCTCGTCCAGGGGGATCAGCGACAACTGCTCCATCAGGGGGACGGCCTGCTTGACGGGGCATCCGTCTGGATCGACCGCTTCTATGACCTCGCGGCAACGACGTTCACGCCCGAGCCGAGGCAGGGCTTCTTCCAGCGCATCGAAGACAGGCTCCACCACATGGTGAGCGCCGACGGTTTCAACATCGAAGTCGCGGCCACTGACCTGTACAACATGATCATCGAGATCCTGGACCGGACCAAACAGTCCAAGGTGATTCTGGTTGCGCACTCCATGGGTGGTCTGGTGGCTAGGTGCATGATGCAGAAGATCTGCCAGCTGCCTGACGGTAAGACTCCGCGACGACCGGCGCGAGAAATCGTCGATAAGCTCTTCACCTATGGAACTCCGCACGGTGGCATCGAGACCAGGCTACTTGGCGCCAACGCGGCCATGGAGATCTTCGGGCCCGTGGGATCGGACATCTTCTCCCCACCAAAGATGTATGGCTACCTCACCCCCGGGGCCAGCTTTGGGGACGAACCGCCGAAGGACGAGCCCTGGGATCCCCGGCGCGTGCCCGATGACGTCTTCGACCTCGACAGTATTTTTTGCATTGTCGGCACGGATCCGAAGGACTATGGACCAGCCCGGCTCGCGATTGGTCCGCAAAGTGACGGACTGGTGCGAATCAAGAACGCCTACGTCAAGGGTGCCCACCGTGCCTACATATACAAGTCTCATTCAGGACCGTACGGCGAAGTCAACTCGGAGGAGGGTTACCAGAACCTTCGGCGCTTCCTGTTCGGGCGCTGGTCGGTATCCCTCTCCTTCGCAGACCTGACCCGGGACCTGCCGAACGACGGCACAACCTGGCAGGCCGACATGCGGCTCTCGATCAGGGGCCTGGCGATTGTGATTAGCGAGCAGGCAGCCGCACGTTGGTGCCCGATCATCCTGAACAAGGTTGCCGCTGCTGCGGCCGATCCGGCTACGGATGCCAGTGTCAAGGACGACCAAGCTGACGCGCCGATCCCCATCGTCTCGACCTTCCTCATTCCTCCGACCGCGAGCGACACCGTCGATCCCGCGATCGTGAGCGGCAATTTGAGTCGGTACGTCGTCACCCTGAAGGTGCACTCGGTCGTCACAGATCGCGGTGCTTTCGACTTCTCCAATCACCTCGAACAAGTCGGAGACTGGCAGGACTCGCTGATCGTGGACGTCGGTGGCTCCGAGATGGCCGGCGAGGCCTGGTACGAGTGGAACTCGAAAGTCAACGGCGCTATCAGCTCGGTGCCCAAGATGCCGAAAAAGCTCGAATCACTCCCCACGGGGAACGGAGTCCACGTGGGGACGGTGCAATTGCCAGACTCGGCCTTGGCGCTTCCGATCTTCGCCAAAGGTGCCTCGGTGCGGATAACCGTCGCCGACCGTCGACCCGATGCGAGTCAGACTCCTGGTTGAGCGGCTGGCCGATTGCCCATCTTGTCGACGGCACCGAAGAAGCCCATGCGGGGATCGGCGGATTCCGGCGGTCGTGTGACGGGACTGCTCGGGTGAAGCGCCGAACGTGATCGGGGTTTGACATTGACGCAGCGTCAACGCCTAGCGTTGGTGGTTGCCGGAAAGACCGGCTGAGTTCATCGAACAGAGTGGACGGTGTATAGGTGTCCTGGTCGATCGTGGAAGTAGCGCGGATGTCCGGCGTGAGTTCGCGGACGCTTCGTCACTACGACGAGGTTGGCCTGTTGCCCCCGGCGGGCGTCGCCAGCAACGGCTACCGCTTCTACGAACAGCGGGATCTACTGCGCCTGCAGCAGATTCTAGTGTTGCGGGAACTGGACCTCGGGCTGCGGGACATCGGGGAAATTCTGGATCAGCAGCACGACCCGGTCCAGGCATTGCTGGCCCACCACGAACGGCTGCTGCAAGAGCAGGACCGATTGGGGCGGGTCGCCGCCACCGTTGCCCGCACGATCGACGAACTCACGACCACGGAAGGACAACCAGGCATGACGAATATCAACCGGCCGGAGAACCTCTTCGAGGGCTTCGACCCTACCCAGTACGACGAGGAGGCCCGCGAGCGTTGGCCACAGCAGTGGGAACAGTCCAAGCAGTTCACCGGGACCCTCAGCGCTGCGGACACCGATCGGCTACAACGCGAGCAGACGGCGGCAATGATCCGGATGGCTGAGCTCATGAGCGCCGGCGTGGACGTCGGCGACGCTGTAGTGCAGACGGAGATCGACGCCGCCTATCAAACGATCTGCCAGATGTGGACGCCCAACGCGGCCGCGTTCAAGAACCTGGGCAAGATGTACGTCGACGATGCACGATTCACCACGACCTACGACAAGATCGCACCCGGTCTCGCGGAGTACTATCGCGACGCGATGTCCACGTACGCCGACGCAAAGTTGAGCTAGACCCACCCTCGTGTCCGGAGGCTGCAGACTCCGTACGCGGATCCACAAGCCGCGACGGCGCGCGACGAAACATCACTAAGCGCCGTCCACGGAGTCCTTTCGACAGACCGCTAGGCGAGGGAGAATTTCGCCTCGGAGCGGACCTCACCGAGCCGGACATCGAGCGCACCGGACGCATCGAGCGCACCGGGCTGGCCGATCGACTCGAGCCAGTTGGCGACGATCTGGTAACCGTGTTCGGTGAGCACCGACTCGGGATGAAACTGCACCCCGTTGATTGGCAGGCTCTTGTGCCGCAGCGCCATCACGACGCCGCTGCCCGTCGTACCGGTGACCTCGAGGTTATCCGGCATCGTCGCGGCATCGATGACCAGCGAGTGATAGCGGGTCGCGGTGAACGGCGAGGGTAGGCCATGAAGGACCCCTCCCCCATCGTGCTTAATCTGCGAGGTCTTGCCATGGAGCAGTTCCGCGGCGTGTACGACGTCGCCGCCGAACACCTCGCCGATCGCCTGATGCCCCAGGCAGACCCCGAACAACGGCAGACCCGCCATCGAACAGGCCGTCACCATTGCCTTGGACACGCCCGCCTCGGACGGCGTACCCGGACCCGGTGAGATCAGCACGCCATCGGGCGCGTGCTCCGCGAGCAGCTGCTGCGCGCCCAGCAAGTCTGAGGTCACGTCGTCATTGCGAACGACGACCGTCTGGGCACCGAGCTCGGCGATGTACTGCACCAGGTTGAAAACGAAACTGTCGTAGTTGTCCACGACCAGGACTTTCACGCTCACCGCAGTCTCCTTGCTAGCGACCAGTCACTCGCCGAGTTAGTTGACGGTCACGTTGTTGTAGGGCATATACGGCTCGATCCACGGGAACACCACGAAGAACAGCAACGCCGTTACCGCCAAGAACAGGATAAGCACCTGCACGAGCTTCAGGGGTAGGCCACCGGGAAGTTTGCGCCATAGCCAGGTATACATCGGATTAGCCCTCCTTCAACGCAGGTACGTCGCTAGCCGACGGATACTGCGCCTTCGACAACGGTTCGCCGTCCAGGTAGGCATGCACGATGAGCCGCTGGGCCGCCGAGAACTTCGGGTGACAGGTCGTCAGGGTGAGCAGCTTCTGCGTGGGCTGCGCGTTGGGGTCTCCGGGCACGGGGGCGATCACGTCGTAGTCGCCCGGCTTGACGATCGACATGCCCTCGACCGGGTACGCGAGATCCGCGTAGTCGTCGGTACCGGGCTTGCCAATCACTCGGTAGACATACCAGCTGGCCTTGGTCTCGAACACGATTGCGTCGCCCGGTTTGAGCTTGTCCAGGTTGAGAAACGGTGAACCCTTGCCGACGCGATGCCCGGCGATGGCGAAGTTGCCGACATCACCGGGGCCGGCGGTGTCGGTGTAGTGGCCGGGCCCCTTGAGCAGCGCGGCTTCCGTCGTACCCGCGACGATCGCCTCGTCGAAGTCGGCACCGAACGTCGGTATCCGCAGGATCGCGAACGCGTCACCGATCGGCACGTCGCCGATCTTGGTCTCCTGCTGAGGTACGCCGACGGTCGGGTCATCCCACTGCTGCTCCAGCTGCGCGTGCAGCTGGTTCTGCTTTTGGGCGTTGAAGATATTAGTGATGAACGCTTCGTAGACGATAAAGAGCAGGACGACCACGCCGAGGGTGATCAGAGTCTGGCCGACGCCGCGCAATACGGTGCGGACGCTGTCTCCTTTGCGTCGTACCGACTTCTGCGCGCCGTCCTCCGCGTCTTGCCGATCTGGGTGGGCGTGCTTCGCCGCGCGCTCCGTCGAAACCTCGGAATCGGCGGATGCCTCCTGCGCAGCGGCTCGTCATCGGCAGCGTCCGACGACGCGCGTCTTGGCTCCGACGTGCTGTCGGACATGGATCCCCTATCGATGATTCTGCTGGTGAGCGGTAGTTTGCGGTGGCACCGCCGTACGACGCTAACCGATGGGGGTAGCGACGGACACACCCAACGCGCCCTCATAGGCCGGCGCGGTGATCTTGTTCTTGCGGACGACGTCGTACCCCAGGCCGAACGCGTCTACCGCCTGGAAGAATAGGTCGAGCCCGGGTTCGTTCTTCAGGTGCTGCTCGATCGCCGACTGGTCACCGATCCCCGCAATGACGAACGGCGGCGAGTATGTCTTGCCATCGAGCAGCAGAGTATTGCCGACGCAGAGTACGGCGCTGGTGTTGATCAGTCGCTTGCCCATGATCGTCACAGCGTCCACGCCCGCGGCCCACATCGCGTTGACCACTCCCTGTACGTCGCTCTGATGGATCACCACGTCGTCCGGACGTGCGCCAGGCGGCAGCTCACCGTTGGGGCCGAGCGGCGCGTCCTTCAGCGACACCTCTACCCCGGCGCCACTCAGCTCGGTGAGCCCGGCGGACTCTTCGAGCGCCTGGGCCTGTTTCTGAGCGGCGGCCACGCTTACGTCGTACCCCGCGATCCCCTGCTGAAGAGCGTTGACGGACTTGTCAAGCTGGTTGCGTTCGGCGGCGTTCCGGTTGACCTCGCTCTCACGGGTGAGGACGAGCTGGCGCAGCTGGGATTCGTCGCTGCGCAGATCGCTGCCCTTCGACGTGGAGGCGCTGATTCCAAATACGCCGCCCGCGATAAGCATGACGACCGGGACCATGATGGTCCACCTTGTCAGACGGTTACGTCGGTGTCGTGCCATGTGCCTCAGTGTGCCTGTCCGTTGCGGGTATCCTGGATGTTGGTCGTCCACTCGCAACCTATACGTCGTTGCTCCGCCACGTCGGCGCTGCCCTGCAGATGGCCACGAGAATTCACCAAGGAGTTTCCCAGGTGCCAAAGTCCAAGGTCCGCAAGAAGTCGGCGTACACGCCGCCGACCGACTCACTTCCCAGCGCCCGCGCGCGGGCGGCGGCGAAGGAGCCGAGCCCTCCGTGGTGGGCGCCGGTGATGGTGTTGTTCATGGTCGCTGGCCTCGCCTACATCGTCGTCTTCTACGTCCGCGGCGACAAGATCCCGTTCATGATCTCACTGGGTGCCTGGAACTACGTCGTCGGCTTCGCGCCGATCATCGCCGGCCTCATTATGTCGATGAAGTGGCGCTAGCAGCACAATCCCGCAGTTCAATCGATAGTTACATGCGTGTAGTTATCCACCGGGTTATCCACACCTGTGGATAACCCGGTGCATTCCGTCCGCGCGTCCGAACCGCGCAAAGTCGTCGGCGCCATGCTTGAAAGCAACTCAGAATCAAACCGCCGCCTTCGGCCGTCATCACGACGGCCGAGGGCGGCGGCTTTTGTAGTACGCAGTGCTTAGACGCTCGCGAGAGAGAGTTCGGCGACAGCGGTGAAGTGACTGTTCGCGTCGCCCAGCAGCAGACGGTCAACCTTTGCGCGACGCCAGTAGAGATGTGCGTCGTGCTCCCAGGTGAAGCCGATACCACCGTGCACCTGGATCAGCGTCTCGGACGCGTGCTCGAGGATCTGCGCGGCCCGTGCCTTCGCCGCGTGTGCGGCGATCGCGGCTTCGGCAGGCGAGTGGTCGAATGCCCACGCTGACCACCAGACGAGCGATCGTAGCTGCTCAACATCGACGTACACATCGACGAGCGCATGCTTGATTGCCTGGTACGACCCGATCTTGCGACCGAACGCCTCACGCATGTTGCCGTATTCGACGCCGACATCGAGCGCCTTCTGCGCGGTGCCGAGATCCTCGGCCGCGATCGCGATGAACCCGGCGAGACGAGCCCGTTCCCAGAGTTCGGTCGCATCCTCGACGAGGACTTCTTTGTCCGAGAGCGTGACCGTACCCAGACCGCGGGTCGGGTCGATTGGCTCACCGGCCGCCACCGTTCCCGAGGCGAGCACGAGCGACTTGCCGTCCAGCGCGAGGAACTTCGTCGCGGTGGCCGCGTCGATCGCCGGCGCCGAGCCGTCGACGACTGCGTACGCAACACTGCCATCGGCGAGGGCGGCGAGGTGTTCGCTGTGTCCGGCCAGAAGTACGGCGGCGCGGGCCGACGTAATCATTGACGGCGAGGCGAGCGCGCGTCCAGCCTGCTCGGCGACAACCGCGAGGTCGAGCATTGACTGGCCGATGCCGCCCTCGGACTCCGGCACGGTGATGCCGAGAAAGCCGAGCTCGGCGATAGCCTTCAGACCCGGCGCCGGAGCGGCGCCACTTTCGAGCTGATCACGCGCGTGCGCTGGAGAAGCGTTCTTGCCGAAGAACTTCTCGGCCATGCCGGCAAACTCCCGCTGGCCTTCGTCTAGATCGAAATTCATGACTTTTTCGCTCCTTCGAACGGTGAGGTCTTATCCAGACGTGGTTCGGCCGGCAGCCCGAGGACTCGTTCGCCGATGATGTTGCGCAGCACCTCGTTGGTGCCGCCGGCAATGGCGAGGCCGGGTAGACCGGCTTCGGTGGTCTGCCACAGGGTGTTGCCATCTGAAGTGGCGGCGTACACCGCATCGTCGCCGAGCAGTCGCACGCCGAGATCGGCGCCATGTCGGGCGACGCGGGTGCCGGACAGCTTGCCAGCGCTCGCCTCGGGACCAGGTGCCTCACCCTTGCTGATCTTCGAAAGTACTCGATATCCCGTGTAGCGGGAGCCGAGCGAGTCGACCAGGATCGCGCCGAGGTCGCGCTTTGCGAGCACTTGGTTCTCCTCGGTGAGTTCAGGCAGCCGGGCGCGCGCGTGTTTGAGCAGGTCTTCGGCCGGTACGCCGAGCTCGCTGCCGCCGCCACCGACGTTGACCCGCTCGTTCATGAGCGTGGTCAGCGCCACCCGCCAACCATCGTTGACGTCGCCGAGGCGCTCTTCGTCGGCGATGATGACGTCGTCGAAGTACACCTCGTTGAACTGTGAACGGCCACTCATCTGGCGCAGCGGCCGCACCGTCACTCCCGGCGCGTGCATATCGACGACGAACATAGTCAGACCACGATGCTTCGGCAGACTCGGATCCGTGCGGGTCAGCAGGATGCCGTAGTCGCTGTACTGCGCGCCGGTCGTCCAGACCTTCTGTCCGTTGATCCGCCAGTTGCCATCCGCCTCGCGGACCGCCGACGTACGCAGCGCGGCCAAGTCGGAGCCTGATGCGGGCTCACTGAACAGCTGGCACCAGACGTCATCCGCGCGAAACAGTCGATTGAGGTAGCGGTCGTGCTGTTCCTTGCTGCCATGCGCGATCACGGTCGGCGCGCACATGCCCATCCCGATGTTGTTGATCGGCCCGGCGACGCCGGCCTCGGAGAGCTCCTGGTTGACGATCGCCTGCTGGATAGGCGTGCCGCCCTGTCCGCCGAACTCCTTCGGCAGACCGATTCCCATGAAGCCGCCGTCGTACAACGTCGCCTGGCTGGCCTGCTGCTCTTCCTTGCTGGCGTCGGCGTACCGGCCACCAGGAGCTAGCTGAGATTTATGTTCTTTGATGTAGGCGCGTACCTTGTCGCGGTACGCCGCCTCCTCCGGGGTGTCCTCGAAATCCATTTGAAGTCCTTAGAAAGTAGTACCTAGTAGACGGTTATTCGCCGGTGAACTTCGCCGCACGCTTCTCGACGAATGCGAGGACTCCCTCGGTGCTGTCATTAGTCGCCTGAAGCTTGGCCTGACCTTCGGCTTCGCGGCCAAGAGCGTCCTCGAGCAGCGCGAGAGTGGAGGCGTTGATGGCGCGCTTTGAGGCGGCGTACGACTGGGTCGGTCCTGCGGCGAGCTTCTCGGCCACCTCTTTCACCGCACCGTCAAACTCGCCATCAGGTACCGACCGGTAGATCAGACCCCACTCTTCGGCCTTTGGCGCTGGGATCTTGTCGGCCATCATGGCCATTTCCATGGCACGGGATCGTCCCACAAGAGCGGGCACCAGAAGCGTCGCGCCGCCGTCGGGCATGAGACCGATCCGGGCGAACGCGAGCAAGAAGTACGCCGACTCCTTGGCAATCACCAGATCGCAGGCGAGCGCGAACGACGCTCCGACTCCTGCCGCCACACCGTTGATTGCGCCCACGACCGGCTTGTTGAGTCCGGTGATCTTTGGGATCAGGCGGTTGATAACAGTCAGCAAGGACTCGTTGTTGCCGGAAGTGTCCTTGGCACGTTCACGCTGCAGGTCTGCGCCGGAGCAGAATCCGCGACCTTCTCCGGTGAGTACGACAACACGCACCTGCGGATCCTTCGCGGCCTCGTCAAACGCGCTTTCGAGCTGGTAGGTCATGGGGCCGTTGACCGAGTTGAGGCTCTCGGGACGGTTGAGCACGAGACGCATAACGCCGCCCTCGCGCTCGACTCTTACTTCAGTGGCTGTCTCAGACATCTTTTTCCTCTTTAGGTCGGGCCGAGCGCCGAAGGCGGCGCAATGGGGTTTCGGGTGTGGATCTAGCGCGGTGCCATCCGGATCGCGCCATCAAGGCGGATGACCTCACCGTTGAGCATCGGGTTCTCGATGATGTGCAAGGCGAGTGCGCCGTACTCCTCGGGCTTGCCAAGGCGACGCGGATGCGGTACCTGCGCGCCCAGCGACTTGAGGTTTTCCTCCGGCAGGCCCTGCAGCAGCGGCGTGAGGAACAGTCCCGGCGCGATGGTGCACACCCGGATCTGCATCGAGGACAGATCGCGGGCGATCGGCAGTGTCATACCGACGATGCCGCCCTTTGACGCGGAGTAGGCGGCCTGGCCGATCTGACCTTCGTACGCCGCGACCGAGGCGGTGTTGACGATGACGCCGCGCTCTTCGCCGACCGGGTCATTCTTGAGCATGCGCTCGGCGGCCAGCCGTATCACATTGAAGGTCCCGATCAGGTTTACTTCGACGATCTTCTTGAAGTGATCGAGCGGGTAGGCGCCCTTTTTGCCAACCGTGCGGATCGAGCCGCCGATTCCAGCGCAGTTGATCGCGAACCGGATCTCGCCCAGTCCTTCGGCGATGTCGAGGGCCTTGCCGACCTCTTCTTCGCTGGTGACGTTGCTGGGAGAGAAGCGTACGGCGTCGCCGAGTTCCTTCGCGACCTCTTCGCCCTTGGAGGTGGGAAGGTCGATGATGACGACCTTCGCGCCCTTCTCAAGGAGCTTCTTGGTGGTGGCCAGGCCGAGGCCGGATGCGCCGCCGGTGACTACCGCGACTTTGTCTTTGATCTCCATACGATCGGGAATCCTTTAGCTAGTTGGTGTTATTTAGTGGCGACCCGCCCGCAAGCGGGCCACCGTATGCCACCGGCACCGGGCCAGGAGGCACGGTGCCGGTGAACAATGCGCTTTAGAGACGCTCGAGGATGGTGGCGTTTGCCTGCCCGCCACCTTCGCACATGGTCTGCAGGCCGTACTTCGCGCCACCATCGATCATGGCATGGATCAGGGTCGCCATCAGGCGCCCGCCGGAGCCACCCAGCGGGTGACCCAGTGCAATCGCGCCGCCATTGACGTTGACCTTGTCTTCGCTGACGCCGAGCTTCTTGAGCCACAGCAGCGGAACGCTCGCGAATGCCTCGTTGACCTCGAAGATGTCGATGTCGTCGATCTTCAGTCCGGAGCGCGCGATGACCTTTTCGGTCGCCGGAACGGGTGCGTCGAGCATGATGATCGGGTTTGAACCGGCAAGCGCGGTCGAGTGCACGCGTACCAGCGGAGTGAGGCCGAGCTCTTTGGCCTTCTCACTGGTCGTGACGAGCATGGCCGACGAGCCATCGGAGATCTGCGAGGCGTTGCCTGCCGAGATGACACCGTCTGTCTTGAATGGCGTCGGCAGCGTGCCGAGCTTCTCGACGGTCGAGCCGCGGCGAATACCCTCGTCGGCCTTCACGACACCATCAGGAGTGTCGACCGGGAACAACTGGGACTCAAATGCGCCCGAGTCCTGAGCCTTGGCGGCCTTTTCGTGTGAGCGGATCGCGAACTCGTCGAGCTGGGTGCGCGAGAAGCCCTGCTGCTCTGCGATCATCTCAGCGCCGATGCCCTGGTTAGGGGCGACCTTGTAACGGTCCATGAACATTGGGCTGTTCGGCGTACCGAGGTCGACACCCTTGGACGAACCCATCGGAATGCGGCTCATCGACTCGACACCGCCGGCGACGACGACATCGTTGTAGCCGGCGATCACCGATGCAGCGGCGAACACGAGGGCCTGCTGCGAGGATCCGCACTGGCGGTCAACGGTCACACCGGTGATGCTCTCGGGCCAGCCGGCCGCGAGCACGGCCTGGCGCGCGATGTCGTTGGTCTGCTCGCCGACCTGGCTGACACAGCCCCAGATGACATCTTCGATCTTCGTTACGTCGATCCCGGAACGCTCAGCAAGTGCCTGCAACGTCTGGGCGGACAGGTCCACCGAGTGCACACCGGACAAGCCGCCGTTCCGCTTGCCAACTGGTGTGCGAATAGCCGCGCAAATGACTGCGTCGCGCATGAGTTTCCTCCATGAAATGTGGTTTGGGTCTCTTATGCCGACACTACGACACCTGGCTGACAGACGGTACTGCTAGATCGTCCCATTATCCGTGAGTTCAGCCACGGCCCGTTAGGGTTGCTAACTATCGCGGGACAAAGTCACGGATGGTGGGTACGAAGTCACGGATGGTGGGTACGAAGGTCACGGATGGTGGGTACGAAGTCACGGACGGTGGGGGACAAACCCACGGATGGTGAGTTAGCCGGCAAAGAGCGCTACATGTAACGCGACGAACAGGCAAAGTAGGACGAAGAACGACCCGAGTTGATGTCGAACGCCGCCACGAGCAGCAGCGCCCAGATACGGAACCGGGCCCGCCGCGCGACCACGAACGCGGCACCCATGATTCCCATCGCGGCCCCGCCACCAGTGGCAAAGCGCGAGATCGCGGGCTCGAAGTACAGCACCGCCGTACCCGCGGCGAGCGCGAGCGTGAGCAGCGTGCCGAGATAACGGCGGGAGCCCCAGCGGGCTTCGACCTCGGTGCCGACAACGAGAAGCGTAAGTACGGTCGCAATCAGCGACCACAGGTTGGAATGCAGCAATGCCGCGGTCCACAACCGGTAAACCTGACCGTTGTCGACGAAACCCGGGATCATCGCCAGGTGTTCGAACGACCACGCCGGCGTCTGGTCGGCAACATCCGCCGGCGTAGATGCGACGTTGACGATGAAGACGATAATGACGATGGCGGCCAGACCAACCGACAGAATCCATGGCTTGCGTAGCGCGTGGTTGGTGGTATCGCGTACGACCCGATCGTGGGAAGTCATCGTTCCTCCGCTGCTGCGTGCCCTGCGCGGTCGTCGTTACCCGGTTCGGGTCGCCAAGGGGGCACAGGATGCGCAGAGGTCATTCCGCCCAGAGTAGCCCGGGCGGCCCTAGGAACGGCGGCTGGGCTTCCGGCTCAGCATTAGGAGGTAGGTCACGATTGCACCGGTGACGAAGCCACCGACGTGGGCACTGAGTGAGATACCCGGCAGCAGACTGATCACGATGTTGAGCGCGAGGATAGTGAGCAGTGGGCGCAGGTTGGCTTTGTTGCGCACCATCAGCACCGCGGCGCCGCCCAACAGCCCGAACACCGCACCCGATGCGCCTGCGACCAGGCTGTTCGGCGTGAAGAGGTACGCCGCAACGGACGCGCCCAGCCCGGAAAGCAGATAGAGCGAGCCGTACCGCACCTTGCCCAGCGCCTGTTCGATGCTGTTGCCGATGATGTAGAGCGACAACATGTTGACCGCAAGATGGGTTGGCCCGAAATGCAAGAACGCCGTGGTGATCAGCCGCCAGTACTGCCCGGCGTCGACGAACGGTCCGTACAGCGCAAGGTCGAAGAAGACTGGACTCGCGCTGTTGTTGGTCAGACTGCGGGCGGTGACCGCGGTGACGAGGTACATCACGACGTTGATCGCGATCAGGCCGACGGTGACGACACCGAAGTTACCGGCCCGGTACGCCGCCGCCCGCGCCGCCGACGGCCTGCGCACCGAGCGCGCGCCCTCGCGCACGCACTCGGGGCACTGGAATCCCACCGAGGCCGCGGTCATGCAGTCGGGGCAAATCGGCTTGCCGCAGCGAGTGCAGGTGATTGCGGTCGGTCGGTCGGGATGTCGATAGCAGGTAGTCACGGAAACAGCCGGTTGGTGCAGTTCGTCAGTTACTTCTCGATCGAGACCGAGTTGATGACGACGTCGTCAAGCGGACGGTCCGAACCATCGGTCGCTACCGAGTCGATGGCATCGACGATGTCGCGGCTCGCCTGGTCGGCGACCTCACCGAAGATGGTGTGCTTGCCCTGCAGCCAGGTCGGCTCGGTCGTGGTGATGAAGAACTGCGAGCCGTTGGTGCCGCGCCCACCGCGTTTGCCGGCGTTGGCCATCGCCAAGATATATGGCTTGGTGAAGGACAGCTCTGGGTGAATCTCGTCGTCGAATGCGTAGCCCGGGCCGCCCATTCCGTTACCGGCCGGGTCGCCGCCCTGGATCATGAAGCCGGAGATCACCCGGTGGAAGATGACACCGTCGTACAACGGATCCTTGCTCTTTGCGCCGGTCTGCGGGTGCGTCCATTCACGGCTGCCCTCGGCGAGTTCGACGAAGTTGGCGACCGTCTTCGGCGCATGGTTGGGGAACAGGTCCAGGACGATGTCGCCCTTGTTGGTGTGCAGAGTCGCGCGCACGAGGTTTCTCCCTCAAATTGAGTAATCGATTGCTGGCGCGGTGCCCCATCAGCACCGTCCACTGACATAGTTCCACGTCATGTCCGGTCTCGCCGTGTGAACGGCCACGATCACACACAGGCGGCGCAATCGCTAGAGTTTGGTTATGGCGAACTCAGGCTTACGCGCCCGGATCATCGAAGACCTCGGCGTACGGCCGACCATCGACCCGGCAACCGAGATCAACGACCGAGTGCAGTTCCTCAAGGATTACCTACGCTCTACTCCCGCGACGGGTTACGTGCTGGGCATCAGCGGCGGCCAGGACAGCACTCTCGCCGGCCGCCTGACACAACTCGCGGCCGAGCAGGTCCGCGCTGAGGGAGGTACGGCGCGGTTCGTGGCCGTGCGGCTCCCGTACGGGACTCAGGCGGACGAAGAGGACGCTCAGCTGGCGCTGAAGTTCATCGCGCCGGACGAGTCACTGACCGTCAACGCCAAACCCGGCGCAGACGCCACTATCCAGGCCTCCATCTCGGGTCTGGGCGACCTGGCCAAAGGTGAAATCCGGGACTTCGTGCGGGGCAACGTCAAGGCGCGCGAACGAATGATGATCCAGTACGCGATCGCCGGGCAGCTCGGGATGCTGGTCGTCGGTACCGATCACGCCGCCGAGGCAGTGACCGGTTTCTTTACGAAGTACGGCGACGGCGCGGTCGACCTGACGCCCCTGACCGGGCTGACGAAAAGACAAGGCGCGACGTTGCTCAAGGAGCTCGGCGCGCCGGATAGCACCTGGAGCAAGGTACCGACCGCTGATCTCGAAGACGACCGCCCGGCGCTCCCAGATGAAGAAGCGCTCGGTGTGACGTACCGCGAAATCGACGACTACCTCGAGGGCGCCTCGGTGACCGGCGAGGTCGCCGGGAAGATCGAGCGGATGTACCTGAACACTCGACACAAGCGCACCGTGCCGGTCAGCCCACTCGACTCCTGGTGGCGTCCTTAGAGTTTCGGTCGTCGAGCGCAGCCGAGACGCGTGGGGCGGATTTGTTGCGGTAGTCGGGTACAAAACCGCCCCGCGAGCACTGCCGCGGATTTATGCGCAGCGGAAGCATGAGCGGAACTCGCCTTTCCAACCGCCGACTCGGAGCCGCCCAACCACATTGCGGGCCACTTCGCATGGTTCGCCGATGATGTCTGGCCAGCCGAAGCGGAGGCCTCGCCAGTCCGCGACCGCGTGCCTGTTGTCGCGCTTGCGGTCTCGGAACTGTTGGCGTCCGCTGTGCCAATGCTCGCCGTCGAGCTCGATGAGAAGTCGATATTCCTCGTAACCACCGTCGGCGTACCTCCCCGTTTCGGGAATCCGAAACTGACGGGTTGCGACGCGTAGTCCGTGGGGCGCTCGACCCGCTAGAAGTACTGGCGTTCCGGTGACTGTTGACGCCCATGAGCAGGTCGCCGAGAATCGCGATGATCAGGGCCCGGTTGCCTGAAAAAGCCAGTCGGCCTCGTCTTATGGCTGGCTTTCAGAACACAGGTCCAGGACGGCGTCGACGACGCGTGGCCGGGCCGCTCGTCGTGGCCAACGAAGGGTACGGCGTTCGCTAAGCCGCCCCATGCCCACGACATCCACGTAGGTTCGTCGGCGTGGATGAGGTTAGAGCCCGCGGTCAAGTTGCCGCCACGTGTCGCCGGCCACCAGCCGGTCGAGAGCACGACGGCTCAGTCCGAAGGCTAAAGCCTGCGCCGTAGTCAGCACGCCGCCCTGTACCTGCGCGAGCACGCGAAGATCGGGCGGCACCTCTTTGCGCGGATACCTGTGAACGAGCGTGGCGCAATTCGGCCAGAACAGTCAGATCGTCACCGCCAGCGGGACGGATTTGTTGCGGTAGTCGGGTACAAAACCGCCCCGGTGTCCCGGCTCGCTACGCTCCTTCGACGAGGGCGACTTAGAGGGCGGTGAGGGCTTGGGTCGCGATCTCGGTTGCCTCGAGCGAGCTCTCCTGGTTGATCGTGACGTACAGGAGCGCCGTACCTTTGTACGCCGCGAGCACCGTCTCGTTGGCACCCTTCTTGACCAGCACCGACCCGCCTTCGCCGGCGCTAACCGGGTTGCCGTCCGGCGCGAACTGCAGGGCGAGGCTCATCGCCTCGGCAGCATCCTTGGTCGTCGTGCTCGACACAGTCACCGCGATCTCGCCGTTGGGCCGCGCGAAGTCGCACCGGGGCAACGGTCCGGTCGGTGGCGTAACGGTGGTGACGGTGACCTTGCTGAGGTGCTGCCCGACCGTCCCCTTGACGAACTCGGTGTCGAGGTACGGGCAGGGTTGGTCGACGGCCTGGGTTGTCGGGGCGGGTGCCGCTGTGCTTGAGTCAGACGCGGATGCCGCGGACGACCTACTCGATGAAGACGAAGATGAAGCTGAATCCGAGTCGGCCGACGTACTGGTGCATCCGAGCACCGACAACGCAGCCCAAGCGCCAACCGCGAACAAGCCTGACATCGATGACGGGCGGTTTCGCGAGATCATGTGGTCAAGAATAGTGAGGAGCCAGCTCATGATGGGGACCGGTGGAGACGCCGTCGTACACGCCCTGCACGCACTCGGGGTGGAGGCAGTATTCGGGATCGCGTCGGTTCACAACCTGCCGATTCTCGATGCGATCGTGCGGGACGGACACATCAAGATCTTCGACTGCCGTCACGAGCAGAACGCCGTGCACGCGGCGGACGGCTACTCGCGGGTGACCGGCAAGCTCGGCGTCGCGATCACCTCGACCGGACCGGGCGCGGCCAACGCCGCCGGCGGACTGTTCGAGGCACGGTTCGCCTCGTCTCGCGTCCTGATGCTGACCGGCCAGGTCGAGTCGCAGTTCTATATGCAGGGCAAGGCTTTTCTGCACGAGGCCGAGAGCCAGATGCCGATGCTGACGTCACTGACCCGGCAGACGTGGTCGGTACGCCGGTCCGAGGACATTGTCGGCGACGTCGTTGCGGCGGGTACGGCGGCGATGTCCGGGCGGCCAGCACCGACGGCCGTCGAGATACCGATCGACTTCCAGTACGCCGATCACGAGTACGACGAGGTCGGGCCGGTGCAGATCCGGCCTACGACCCCCGACAGCAAGCGGATCGCGCAAGTCGCCGAGCTGCTCGGTAAGGCAAAACAGCCGTTGATCTGGGCCGGCGGCGGGGTCAATCATGCCGGCGCGGCCGATGCGTTGCGGTCACTGGTCGAGCGGCTGCAGATCCCGGTCGTGACCTCGATGGCCGGCCGCGGCGCACTTCCCGAGGACCACGCGCTGAGCGTCGGCCCGCTGATCACCGAGAAGCCGGTGCGCGAGTTGATCGCCGATGCCGACGTCGTCGTCGCGATCGGCACCCATTTCCACATGACCAACACCGCCAACTGGGGCATCCAGATCAACGGTCAGCTGGCGCATATCGACGCCGACTCGCGGGTGTTCGACCGCAACTATCCGACCGCGGCGCGGGTAATCGGCGACGCGCTACTGGCGATCGAGGCGCTCGATGCGGCAGTGTCCTCGACATCGGCGGACCCGAAGTGGGTCGCCCGCGCAGGCACCGCGGGCCGCACCGCGCGCGACGGCGTACGCGAGCAGATCGGCACGGAGTACGCCGCGATCATGGACGCGATCCGCGATAACCTGCCCGCCGACGGACCGGTTGTGCGCGATGCGACGATCCCGGCGTACGTCTGGGGCAACCGACTGCTGCCGATCATGCGCAGTCGTACGTCGATCATGCCCGTTTCCAACGCGATCGGCCCGGGCCTGCCGCTGTCGATTGGTGCGTGTGTCGGCGCCGGCGTACGCACGGTCGTGATCCACGGCGACGGCGGCATCATGCTGTCGATCGGCGAGCTGGCAACGATCGCGCAATACCAACTGCCACTGACGGTCTGCGTCTTCAACGACAAGGGCTACGGCATCCTGCGCAAGATCCAGGGCGCGACCTTCGAAGGTGCCCTGCACGACGTCGATCTCGCGACCCCCAAATTTGCCGCGCTCGCCGAGTCGTTCGGGATCAAGGGCGTATCGGTCGACAACGCCGCCGACTTCGCGAAGGTATTCGCCGAGTCCTGCCAGAGCGACGGCCCGACCGTCATCGAGATCGACATGACCAACCTCGGCGAACTGATGTACGGCGGGAAGCAGCGCATGCTCGGCTAGGTCCGCGGTTTGTCTGTGGATGGTGAGTGCGGCTTAGTACTTGGCCTCGCCGTACACGTAGACGGTGTCGCCGTTGCTCAGCATCTGGTAGAACTGCACCGCCGAGGACGACGAGAGGTGAATACAACCGGCTGATGGGTTGCTCAGGCTGCCCTCGTG
>CAJDTT010000040.1_pt1 | contig 23086 bp, 21 predicted proteins | sample 7389841 | NCBI WGS metagenome assembly CAJDTT01 (sample SAMEA7055655, study PRJEB34461) | soil metagenome | biome: terrestrial ecosystem; feature: Peninsula; material: soil | place: Antarctica | collected 2016
TGGCGCGGCCGGTTGAGACTGATGATCGCAATGGCGCCATCGTCGATGGTTTCGTACGTGATGCAGGAGTACTCACTCATACGGTCATCCTCGCACGATCCGTCACGAAGTCCCCGCGATCCGTCGCGAAGTCCCGGCCACCCGTCACGAAGTCCCCTTCCGCCGGTCCGGAGTTATACACAGTGGGCGTGTTATCCACATTCGGTGGCAACTGGTGTGCATTTACATAACGCCAGCGCTGCAATGACGATATGGGAGTTACTAATGACGGAATGCCGTTTCGCAGTTGTCAGCACCTGGATCTGGGATTCACTCGGCGCCAACTGTTCGATGCCGTGCAGGAGAACGAACTACGCCGACTTTTTCGCGGCGTGTACGTCGACGACGCAGTCCCTGACAGCCGCGAGTTACGGCTACGCGCCATAAAACTCGTGACACCGCCGTACGCCGTCGTAAGCGATTGCTCTGCCTCTTGGGTGTACGGGGTAGATGCGTACCGCCCAAGCGATCGATTCTTGATGACGCCATCATTGGTGATACCTCATGGGGCCTCGCGGGTTAGGCAGCGGTTTACCAATTGTCGGGAGGCTTATATCGATCCGAACGATGTCACGGAGTTGGACGCGTTACTAATTACCACTCCAGTGCGGACGGCCGCTGATCTTCTCCGGCGACTATGGCGTCCATACGCACTCGCCAGCGCTGACGGACTGACCAGAGCGAGCCTCGTGACCGTCGATGAGATTCGTTGCTATGTGAAAGGGCTCCGCGGGTTTCCCCGAATCGTTCAGGCGCGACAGCTCACGGAACTGATCGACGCACGCGCCGAATCCCCGGGTGAATCTTGGACCAGGCTACGGATTTCCGATGCACGGCTTCCGCGTCCTGATTTGCAGATCCGTATCTGTGACCCGAGAGGACGCGAGATCGCCCGTTTGGATCTGGGCTATGAGGGCCAACGTATCGCAGCTGAGTACGACGGCGCGGACTTTCATACGACACCCGAAGACCGTGCCCACGATGAAGCTCGTCGCGACTATCTGCGCGAGGTCGCCGGTTGGCGATTTGCGATCGCGGACAAGGCGGCGATCCTCGGTCCGGATGCGTCCTTTGAGATGCGACTTGGCGAGTGGCTCAACGTGGAACCGCGGCTACCGCGGATGTGGTAGCCGCGGTAGTCGCGGTTCCTTAGTCGCGCCGCCCTGCAGAATGCGGGACTTCGTGACGGATCGCGGGGACTTCGTGACGGACCGGCGGGGATTACGTGACGGATCGCGGCGTCCAGACTTGACCGGCGGCGGTCACTTGAGTCGAGCTCGCACCGATAATGAGCAGACATTTCATGTCCACCTGCTCAGGGTCGAGATCTCCCAAGGTCGTGACGGTGAGCGACTCATCGGCACGACCGACGTCGCGACCGATGACCACCGGTACGTCGGCAGACCGTCGTGACAGCAATGCGGTCTTCGCCATCGCAACCTGTTCGGTCCGCGATTTCGAACGCGGGTTATAGATGGCAAGGACCAGGTCGGACTCGGCGATCGCCAGCAGGCGGCGTTCGATCACGGCCCACGGCTTGAGGCGGTCCGACAAAGACATCACCGCGAAGTCGGCCCCAAGCGGCGCGCCTGCGCGAGCCGCAACCGCCTGCGCCGCAGTCAATCCGGGAACAACCCGAATCGGTACGCCGAGGTAGTTTTCGTCCTGAGCCGCCTCGAAGACGGCCGCGGCCATCCCGAAGACGCCGGCATCTCCGCCGGACACTACGGCCACCTTCTCCCCTGCAGCGGCAAGGTCAAGGGCAAGACGCGCGCGGTCGAGCTCGACGGTGTTGCCGGAAGCATGCCTGGTGAGACCCGGCCGCTGCGGCACTCGATTGACGTACGGCGCATAACCCACCACGTGCGAGACCTTGCCGAGTAAATCCGCGGCCTCGGGCGTCAGCCAGCTGTCCGGACCGGGGCCGAGCCCGATGACGACCACCTCGGAGGGCCCGACGTCCGTAACGACCGTCGACACCGCCGGTGCTGCAGCGCGTCCGGCGGAGTCGGCACGTTTGTCGATACCGGGTACGACGATCATCGAGAAGTACGGCACCGATGCCGGGTCGACGTCGGTCACGGACAGCACCCGCTGCTGCGACTTGCTCGCGCGCTCGACGTAGACCGCGTCGTCGAGCCGGCCTGCCTCGCGCAGTGCCTCCACAACCGCGGGAAACGTGCGGCCCAGCTTCATAATCACCGCGCCCTCGGTGTCCGCCAGGCGCCGAGCCAGCTCGGGTTTCGGCAGCGTTCCGGGCAATACCGTCAGCACGTCTTCGTGCCGGACAAGTGGTACGGCGGCGGCGGCGGTTGACGCCGATACGGAGGTGACTCCGGGGATCACCTCGCACCCGAAGCGCGGCGACAGCCGGTCATGCAGATACATAAAGGATCCGTAGAAGAGAGGATCCCCTTCAGCGAGTACGACGACCGATCGCCCGGCCTCAAGATGGACGGCAAGTCGGGCGGCGGATTCGTCATAAAAGTCATTTATCGCGCCGTAGTAGCCGTTTGGATGATCGCTCCTACCGGTCGTCACCGGGTAGGCGAGCAACTCTTCGGTCACCCCCGGACGGATGAACGTGGAGGCGATGTCTCGTGCGATCGACTGCCGCCGTGTCCCCGAGTGATAGGCGACGACATCCGCCGAGCCAATGAGGCGGGCGGCTTTGAGAGTGACGAGCTCCGGATCTCCTGGCCCGACGCCGATCCCGTATAGCCGTCCTGCGACCGCCATCAGATCTCGCGCTCCTGAGCCAGCGCGTTGATCGCCGACACGGCCAGCGCGGAACCGCCGCGGCGACCTTGGACGACGAGGTGCGGAATCGCCGGGTCGAATTCGACCAGCGCCTGCTTGGATTCGGCCGAGCCGACGAAACCTACCGGTACGCCGACAATTGCGGCAGGTCTGGGCCCGCCCGCGGCGATCATCTCGAGTAGGTGAAACAACGCTGTCGGTGCGTTTCCGATCCCCACCACGGCGCCCTCGACGCGGTCTCCCCACAGCGAAACGGCCGCGGCCGAGCGGGTGGTGCCCCATTTGTTCGCGAGCTCGGCCACTCGCGGGTCACGTAACAGGCACACCACGTCGTTGTCCGCGGGCAGCCGCTTGCGGGTGATCCCGGACGCAATCATCATCGCGTCGGTGAAGACGGGCGCACCCGATTCAAGGGCCGACCGGGCCGCCGCGACCAGCTGGTCGTGTACGACGACGTCTGCCGGGAGGTCGACCTGCCCGCACGCGTGAATCATCCTCACAACCACGGTCTGCGCATCTCGCGGAACTTGCGATAAGTCAGCCTCGGCCCTGATCGTCGCGAATGATCGCATATATATCTGCGATCCATCACGCTCATAGTCATAGACGCTAGGAGGCGGGGTGGTCACGTCAGGGTCCATTCGTCGGGACAGCCTCGAGGCCATCAGGTGAGGTAACAGCGCGATGCGGTACGGCGGGTTGCCCGCAGCGACGATCGCAGGCGCTGATGTGCACGATCTCGGTTGGGGCGACACGCCCCGCACGGACGATCCGTTCGGCGACTTTACGCGTGTCGAAGGACGCCCGCGCGCAGCCGGGTGCTCCGGCGCAGGCAAACACTCTGCTCCATGAGGACTGCGCGTCGACGACGAGGCCCGCGGCAGTGAGTCGCGCGAGAGCATCGTCCGCAACGCCGGGATGGAGGTTCGTCACGACTAAGTCCCGCCACGGCGTGATGACGAGCGGTTCGTTGCCCGCAATTCCCTCGATCGCACCTACGTGGGCCGCCGTAAGCAGTCCGAGGGGTACGTGCACATGCAGCGCGACCCGGCCGTCGTCCTGCGCGACGGCTCCCAGGGCACGAGGCAACCGCGGGACGGCCGGCAAACCGACACGTTGTTGGACGACCTGGGCTCCCCCATCCGGCAGGTCAAAGACCCGCCACTGCGAACCACGCGCATGCATAAATCGCGCGGCCCGCTCGACCAAAATCCGCGCGACGTCGGTCAGTGCCACCGACTCGCCTAGCTTTTGGCGACCGGCGCGCAGGACGCCGCGCGAACCATCGACCAGGCGGAAAGACAGATCTGAGGAGAAAGCATCCATATCCCCGCGCCCGTCGTCCAGCGTGACGAGAAACCGGCCCGGCAGCTCGGCGAGGAGTGGCACGGACGCGAGTCGGCGATCAACCTCAGCCACCAGCGAACGCACATCGGCGTGTCCCCCGGCGAGTCCCGTGAGCGGCGAGGCAACGATGTTGCGGACGCGCTCGTGCGTGGGGTAGGGAAGGTACCCCGCGTCGATGACGCCCTGGGCAAGATGCTCGTCGACCTCTCCACCCATCAGGTTCAAGCCGCGGATCTGTACATTCGCGCGCGAGGTGATGGCAACGTGACCATCGCCGTACGACGCCGAAAGTCCAGACAGCGCAGCCAATCCCCGGACCGTCGTCTGCCCGCCCGGCACCCGTAACCTGATGAGCGCGCCGTCGGCCGCGACGAACGGACGCAGGAGGCCTGGGCAGCGGTCTGGCTCGGCGTGGTCGGCTGATGTCACCGGCCCATCGTAGTGGGAGCATCGCCCGATAGGCTGAGCCGGCAACCCATCGATGGAATAGGAACCCGGCGCAACTCCGGGACGGTCCCGCCACTGTGAACGCGGCATGCAGCTGATGCCGCGCAAGTCAGGAACTAACCGCGATGGCATCTACGACTCGAGGCGCGGACCTCGATAAGGAGTTCACTCATGCCCCGCATCGCGCTGGTATCGACCTCAGACACCGACCTACTCTCCGCCCGGTCCAGTCAGGCCGACTACGTCTACGCCAATCCGACCAAGATCACCCTGGACGAGATGTGGTCCCTGTGTGCGGGTGCTGATCTCATCGTGGCGCGGATCCTCGGCTCGCCCGAGTCACTGCGCGACGAGTTCGACAATATGCGTCAGACAGGCAAGCCGCTTGTCGTCCTAGGGGGCGAGCAGACACCCGACGCGTCACTGATGGAGATCTCCACGGTGCCGATCGGCGTCGCGGCAGACGCACACCTCTACCTGGCCGAGGGCGGCGCGGACAACCTCCGTCAACTGCACGCGTTCCTGTCGGACACGGTGCTTCTCACCGGCGAAGGGTTCGAGCCCGCGCAGCGGATGCCCAACTGGGGCGAGCTCGACCGCCCAACCTCAACTGGCCCGAACGCAGACCAGCTGGTCAGGCCCCGGGTCGGGATCCTCTTCTACCGCGCGCAGTACACCGCCGCTAACACCGACTACGTCCACGGGCTCGCCGACGCTATCGATGACGCCGGCGGGATCGGCATTCCGATCTTCTGCGCATCCCTGCGCGATGCGCCGGCTGACCTCCTGACTCATCTGGGAACTCTCGATGCGCTCGTTACTACGGTTCTCGCCGCGGGCGGTACGAAGCCCGGTACGGCGAGTGCTGGTCAGGACGACGAGGCTTGGGATGTACGCGCGCTCGCGGCGCTGGATATCCCTATGCTGCAAGGGCTCTGCCTCACTTGGGATCGCGACACATGGGCCAGGTCCGACGAGGGACTGTCACCGCTCGACGTCGCGACACAAATCGCCGTACCGGAGTTTGACGGCCGCCTGATCACTGTGCCGTTCTCGTTCAAGGAGACCGACGCGGACGGCCTGCCGCACTACGTCCCGGACGCCGAACGCTGCGCTCGAGTCGCCGGGATCGCGGTCGCGCATGCGAGGTTGCGGCACATCCCGCCCGCCCATCGCAAAATCGCGGTCGTGCTGTCCGCCTACCCGACGAAGCACTCCCGTATCGGAAACGCGGTTGGACTCGACACGCCAGTCTCGGTCATCCGGCTCCTGCGCGCGATGCACGAGGCCGGGTACGACGTCGGTCCGATCGGCACCAAGGACGCGCTACCCGGTCTGGCGCCACTCGATCCGGTCGAGGACGAAGCAGCGGACACGACCGCCGGAAATGCACTCATACATGCGCTTATCGAAGCCGGCGGTCAGGACGAGGAATGGCTCACCAACGAGCAGTTGTCCGGTCAGCCGGTGCGGATCAAGGCCGGCGACTACCGTGAGTGGCTCGCTGAACTGCCGAAGCCGCTTGTCGACAGCGTGGTCGAGAAGTGGGGCGAGGCGCCCGGCGAGCTATTCGTCGATACCTCGCGCGACCCCGAGGGTGAGATCGTCGTGGCCACTCTGCAGGCCGGCAACATCCTGGTGATCGTCCAGCCGCCACGAGGATTTGGCGAGAACCCGATCGCGATCTACCACGATCCCGATCTGCCTCCGTCGCATCACTACCTGGCGGTCTACCGCTGGCTTGAGAAGTCGTTCGGTGCGCACGCCGTCGTACATATGGGCAAGCACGGCAACATGGAATGGCTTCCAGGCAAGAACGTCGGCATGTCGGCGGAATGCGCGGCCGACGCTGCTATCGGCAACCTGCCGCTGATCTACCCGTTCCTCATCAACGACCCGGGTGAGGGCACTCAGGCTAAACGGCGGGCACACGCGACTATCGTCGACCACCTCATCCCGCCGATGGCCCGCGCCGAGTCGTACGGCGATATCGCGCGTCTGGAGCAGCTGCTCGACGAGTACGCCAACGTCTCGGCGATGGACCCGGCTAAGGCACCGGCAATGCGAGCCGAGATCTGGACGCTGATCCAGTCCGCAAAAATGGATCACGATCTCGGCCTGTCCGAGCGCCCCGACGACGAGCAGTTCGACCAGTTCGTCATGCACGTGGACGGCTGGCTCTGCGAGATCAAGGATGTGCAGATTCGCGATGGACTGCACATCCTCGGCGAAGCGCCGACGGCGGAGGGTCGAATCAATCTCGTACTGGCGATTCTTCGCGCCAACCAGGTGTGGGGCGGCACCGTACAAGCCGTCCCGGGACTGCGCGTTGCGCTGGGTCTCAAAGAGAACGACAGCGAGCTGGCCGAGGTCGACGCCGCCGAGGACAAGGCCAAGGCGCTCGTGACCGCACTCGATGCCGCAGGCTGGGCTCCCGAGCGGGTCGACGAGATCGTCCTCGACGTACTCGGCGAGGCCAACGCGGACGTGAGTACCTCGCTGTATTTCGCTGCCGCAGAGGTAATTCCGCGGCTGGACGCGACCCGCGGCGAGATCCCCGCGATACTCCACGCCCTCGACGGCGGATACGTCCCGGCCGGGCCCTCGGGATCACCCCTGAGGGGCCTAGTCAACGTGCTGCCCACCGGGCGCAACTTCTACTCCGTCGATCCTAAGGCGATCCCGTCTCGGCTCGCCTATGACACCGGAGCGGCCATGGCCGAGTCCCTAGTCGAACGCTACAAGACAGATAACGGCGACTATCCCCGCAACGTAGGTCTTTCGGTCTGGGGTACCTCGGCGATGCGTACGTCGGGCGACGATATCGCCGAAGTGCTCGCGCTCATGGGCGTCATCCCAGAGTGGGACGAGGCCTCACGACGGGTTACTGGCCTGCGAGTCATGCCGCTCAATGAGCTCGATCGGCCCCGGATCGACGTTACGGTGCGGATATCGGGCTTCTTCCGCGACGCGTTCCCGCACGTGATCACAATGCTCGACGATGCCGTTCGGCTGGTCGCCGATCTCGACGAACCCGACGAGCTGAACTTTGTGAAGGCCCATACTGCGGCCGATCTAAGCCAACACGGCGACCAACGCCGGGCGACCACGCGTATTTTCGGCTCCAAACCCGGGTCGTACGGCGCGGGTCTCCTGCCGCTGATTGAGTCCGGAAACTGGCGTGATGACAAGGATCTCGCCGAAGTCTACTCGGTCTGGGGTGGATTCGCGTACGGCCGCGACATGGACGGGATCCCGGCACGCGACGACATGGAAGCCAACTACCGACGGATCGCGGTCGCGGCTAAGAACACCGACACCCGCGAACACGACATCGCCGACAGCGATGACTACTTCCAGTACCACGGTGGCATGGTGGCGACGGTGCGCGCGCTGACCGGTACCGCGCCCGCGGCGTACATCGGCGACTCCACTGTCCCCGACGCGGTCCGGACCCGTTCTCTCACCGAGGAGACCGCACGCGTGTTCCGGGCGCGGGTGGTCAACCCGCGATGGATCACCGCAATGCGGCGGCACGGCTACAAGGGCGCATTTGAGCTGGCGGCGACGGTCGACTATCTCTTCGGGTACGACGCCACTGCCGGTGTGGTCACGGACTGGATGTACGAGCAGCTGGCGCAGACGTACGCGCTGGACAAGGTCAACCAAGACTTTCTGCGGCATGCGAATCCGTGGGCGCTGCGCGGCATCATCGAGCGCCTGACCGAGGCGAGCGACCGCGGACTCTGGGAAGAGCCAGACCCGGAGCTAATGTCTGCGCTCGCTCAGCTCTACCTCGATGTCGAAGGCGATCTGGAGGATGACGAGTAGCCGCGTTTCAGCCGGCGAGGCCATGCTCATACGCAACAATCACCGCTTGCACACGATCGCGCAGATCGAGTTTGGCAAATACCCGGCTCACATGAGTCTTCACCGTGCCCTCGGAAACGTGCAGGAGACTCGCGATCTCGAGATTATTGAGGCCCCTCGCGATCTGCGTGAGCACCTGACGTTCTCGATCAGTCAACGCCGCGAGCCCCTCGTCCGCGCCCGACATCGCAGACGGGCGGCGAACGAACTGCTCAACGAGACGCCGAGTCACGCTGGGCGCGAGGAGAACGTCACCACTCGCTACGGTCTTGATCGCCGTGATGAGTTGCTCGGGCGTGACGTCCTTGAACAGAAAGCCGCTAACACCGGCCCTGAGCGAGTCGTAGACGTAACGGTCCACATCGAAGGTCGTCAGCATGATGATTCTCGTGTGCTCGTTCTCCGCCAAAATGGCGACCGCGGCGGCGATCCCGTCGATTCCGGGCATTCGGATGTCCATCAACAGAATGTCGGGCGACGTTGTGGCGGCCAGCGTAATCGCGCTGGCACCGTCTTCACCTTCGCCTACGACACACATCTCCGACTGCGATTCGACAATCATTCGCAGCCCGGCTCTTATAAGCGGCTGGTCATCGACTATTCCGACCTTGATCATCCGATTTCCCGTGCCAACGGCGAAGTAAGCGGCAATTCGACCCGCAGCAGGAATCCGGCGCCGCATTGGGGTCCCGCGGTGAACTGTCCTCCCACGAGCCGCACTCGCTCTTCAAGCCCCGCGAGGCCGCGGCCAGCGCCATCCAATCGCGGCGAGTTGTGCTGCATGCTGCTCGCTACCTCGATCACGATCGACCCCGGGGACTCATTGTGCTGAATTCGTACCGCGGTCGCAACCGTACCCGAGTGTTTGAGGACATTAGTCAGTCCTTCTTGCACGGCGCGGTAGCCAGTGAGCTGCAGCCCCAACGGCACATCGCTGGCCTCGCCACTCACCTCGAGCGCGACCGGGAGACCGAGATCTCGCATCCGCTGGCACAACCCGTACACGTCAGCGAGCGTCGGCTGCGGGGCGACCGGTGCTTCTCCAGGGTTGTCGCGAAGCAGCGGGAGAAGCGTTCTCAACTCAGTGAGGGAAGCGCGCCCGAGCTCCTCGATCTTGGCAAGTGTCGACCGGGCGATCGCTGGATCCGAGACGGATGCGAGCCTCGCTCCCCCGGCTTGCATCACGATGACGGTGATGGTGTGTGCGATGACGTCGTGGAGTTCACGAGCAATGCGAGCACGCTCGTTTTGGCTCGCCCGCTCTTCTGCGGCCGCGCGTTCGGCGGAGGACCTAATGATGCGATCGCGATATTCCGCCCAGCTGCGGGCGAAGAGCCCCAGAACCCACACTGCGACCAGCAGCACCGAGTTGTACAGAAGGTCCGCTGGATCCCTCATGTCTTCGAACTGGGCGGCGAGCACGGCGAACGCGGCCGCGCTTACGCCGATGCCAACCAGTGCGAGCATGCGGCGCTGATGACGTGCGCTCGAGTACAAGGCGACCAACCATGCGACGTATTCCCCCCAATAGGTGAGGCTGCTCGGCCGGATGAGCGGCGGAATCACCAACGCTAGTACGACGATGGTGAGCGTGACCATTGGATGATGGCGTCGCAGAACAAGCGCCACGCAGGCTATCGCTGCGGGAATGGCGGCCGTGATCGAGGGCGCCGTACCGAAGGGTGTCGACAGTGCGCCCGAGATAGCGTCCACCTGTCCGATTACCAAAAGGACGCCAGCGGGCAGCACGTCAAAAAGCACGTCCTGCCAATGCCCACGCCAGCTGCGCATGCATCAAAGGTAGAGCATCTGCGCGCCAAGCGAATCCACCTTCAGTCGCATACCACGCATCGGTCTCAAGTCGGATACTTTCTGGCCGCTCGACAGACGCATCACACTGCCTGACGGTCTTAATCTGAGCGCGCTACAACCATTCTATGAGGAGGATCATCATGAACTGGACACGAACCGACGCAACGCGACGTCGGATCGCAGTAATCGGACTGCTAGTCGGTCCTTGCCTGCTAGCGCTCTCAAATGCGTTCGAAACTCAGCCCAACGGGGACTCGATGCGCTCGGCGTTCGACGCCATGACCGACCACCCAAATCGCCTATTGGTGCAGTCATTGCTAGAAGCCATCGGATTCATGATCGTTTTGGCGGCCTACGTCGGCACCCTGCATGCACTACGGTCGCGAGGAGGCGCGCTTGGCACGTGGGGCGGCGCGCTGTGCAGCGTCGGCATTCTTGGCTTCGGGTTCTCGGCTTTTGCAGGTACGACGTTCTACGTACTCGCCAAGATGCCCGACCACGACGCCGGCTTTGCGGCGGCCATGGCACTCGTTTCTGACGGCGCGAACAATGCTATTGGCATGGCTCTGATGATTGCCGGCCAGATCGGCATCTGCCTCGTCATCGGCGGTCTCATTCGCGCGCGCGTCAGCAGAGTGTGGCCGCTCGTCCTCGTTGTCGCCGGGATTGTCGTTAACTTCACTGGTGGCCTGATCCTGACCACTTTGATTGCCGACCTGCTGTTGCTGGGCGCTAGCTCTTGGGTCGCGCTGGCCCTAGCGCGTTCCGCGAAGGACGGATCACTGAAAGCCCAAACGCAAGAGCCTGAGTTGCGCACCTCAATTGCGGTCTAATCAAGGTCGCGCGATTAGCGACGAAGAACAGTCAGCACTCACGCGCCAAAGACGCAGTCGCCGCAGATCGCCTGTGGTGTAGGTGAAGCGGTCCGATAGATCAGGCAGCAGCTTCGCCGCCGGAAGCCCGCTCCCGGCGGCGTGTGTGTGCTGTCCCGTAGCCGCCGTCCGGCGAGTATGCCGGCGCTCATTTCGTACGCCCGCCCGCCGAGGTCGGGACGGCTAGTCGCAATTACCATCGCGGCACCGTTCACGGCTGACGCGACGTTGCCCCAGAGCAGGCCCGGCGACAGCTTCACCGTTCTCAACGTTGCGCTGACGAGTTGAGCGATCGGGCCGTCGATAAAGCCCTCGGCTGTCAGCCGGTCTCGCACATCCCACGGAAGCGACAGCGGGAACGCGCCACCGGGAGCCGGCTGCCAGCGAGCCGTATCGAGGTCGACCTTCAGCATCCGACCAGTGAGGGCGGCGTAACCGAGCATCGGCGAGATCAACCGCGCCGATAATCCGAGATGCATAACTGACGCCGCGACTCGTGGTTCGATTTCGCGCGGTGCGCACCCGGCAGAGGCCGCGAGTACCTCACGCACGGCGCGGACTCTGTCGGTAAGAACCCCTGCTGCGTCGAGGATCTCGTTCATCGGTCGCCACGGTTCCTGGATCGGTGTACCGACATCATGGCGTTCAACCGCGAAAAACGGACCCAGCGCCGCAAGGATGCCGGGGCCGTCGTCCATTTCGGCTATACGGTCGCTTTGGTCGCCGAGCCGTAACGGGCGAGGAGTTTCTCAGCGAGCGGCGCGAAGACGAGGCCGATCGTCGTCCACATGATCAGCTGTGCACCGACCGAGTAAAGCCGGAAGTTCGCCAGCACGTCGGCGCTAAATCCGGGGTAGACAATCGTGCCGTTCGGGTCGGTCAGTGGCAGCGGCGTCTCCGTCGCGTAATGTCCGTTCGCGGCGACGTTGGTGGACAGCTCACCGACCGATGGCAGTATCAGCATCACGACGCCGATGGCGACGATGAAAGCGCCGCCGGCAATCAGGCTCGCGTTCCAAGTGCCAAGCCGTGCCTGCAACTTACGCCCGAGCAGTACCGCGAGTACCAGGAACAGCAGCGAACACACCACCATGGCCAGGTAGAGACCGGTCCGTGCCCCTATGGTGTCCCCGTTGCCGACCGCGGGCGGATTAGCCGGGTACTTGACGAACGGCACCAGGTAGAAACCGAGGAAGCCACCACCGGCGACGAGTAATGCGAGCGTGCGCGGCTTCACGTCACCGACCCGGCCGAGGCAGACGGCGTACACGACGGCGAAAACTGCACCGAGCGCGGCGCCGAGCAGGATCATGCCGATTCCGATTCCGAGATTGGCTTGGATCGTGCGACTGAAGATCTCGTGTTCGTGGCCACCGGCCGCGATGCCAGCCGCCTTGTCGAGCGTCGCTTGGGCCGCCCCCCGGCCTTCTTCGTAGTCAATCGCGGCCTGGATCTGCGATTCGGCGAAGATTCGTGCGAAGACGAAAGCGATCAATCCGCCGAGCGCACCACTGAGCACGCCGCGCAGAATAAACCTATCCATGTCGAGTTGCCCTTAGCCCGGCGAGTCAGTGGCAAGGAAAGCCGAGGAAGTGGCGGGCGTCGTGCACGAACTCGTGGATGTGAGTGTCGGCGCCAAACAACGACGTAGCGCCCTGGTCCACCCCGACGAAGTAGTAGACCGCGAGCGCCGCGATCAGCGTGCCGATTATCCAGCGGACGGCGTGCGAGATCGGGACGACGATCGGAGTCGCGCCGACGATCGGAGCCGAGATGTTAGCCATAGATGTGCCTCCTAGAGGGATGATGCGTCCCTTGTGAATACGGGCCGCGTGATGGCAAAGTGTCTGACTTGTCGGTCGTGCGTACGACGAGACTCACAGTGGCGCTACCGTGCTGGACTTGCACCAGCTTCCTTGCGCCATTACGCGATACTTGGACACTAGCAATGGATCGACAATCCGGTCCGATGCGGGGCCAAATTCACGCATGGCCATCACCGGCCGAGACCGCCACTGGCTCGCGTTTCGCGCGCTGATGCTCGGCATCGCGTGGAGTCGTGAGCACGGTCCGAGTGCGTTCTTCAAGTACGTCGGCATCGACAATGTGCGTGACCGCCAACAGTTGCTGCAGGGCCTGCAGCCAGTGCTCGTAGTAGCCCCACTCACCACCGGCTTCGGTGTCCTCCCAAGCGCGGATCGACTCAATCAGTCCATCGCGGAACGACGACCACTCGAACTGCTTCTGGTCGTGTAATGCAACAGCCATTGCAAAGGCACGCACCTGCCACGAGTTCTCAAAGACAAGATCGCCCTCGTCGCGCGGTATCGTCTTCCCGTCGGAGAGCGAACCAAGTAACGTATCGATCCGGTCGCGGGCCGAGTCGGTTAGTTCACTCACGACGTACTCCCGACGGTCGCCTTATCTGGGCTGAGCGGAACCCCAACCCCAATCATCGAGTCGCGGGTGACCAGCGCTTGAAGCTCGTCCGCCGAGAGGCCTTCGGTGCCCTCCGGGCGCTGCGGCAGCACCCAGTAGCGCAGTTCGGCGCTTGAGTCCCACACCCGAATCTCGCGTGACAGCGGGATTTCCAGCCCGAACTCGCGAAGGACCACACGCGGCTCGCGGACAACCCGTGAACGGTATGCCGGATGTTTGTACCAGTTGGGCGGCAACCCGAGCACCGGCCACGGGTAGCACGAGCACAGGGTGCATACGATGACGTGGTGGACCTCGTCGGTGTTCTCGACGACGGTCATGTCCTCCCCCTGCATGCCGCCAAATCCCATTTCCCGGCACGCGTCGGTGGCGTTAGCAACCAGGCGCGCCTTGAAGTCGGGTTCGGTCCACGCACGCGCGACGATCTTCGCGCCGATCTGCGGGCCGACCTGTTTCTCGTACAGATCGGCGACCCGATCGATCACATCGGTCGTGATCACGCCCTTTTCGATTAGGATCGACTCCAAAGCCTTCACCCGGGCAGCGATGACTTCTTCCGTGCGAGGGAGTGGGCCATCAATGGGTGACAGGGACGCACCTATGTCGTGCATATTGACTCCAATGTTCAAACGAAAGCGGACGCGCTTACGCTTTTTCCAGATATGGTTCCCACAGGTCAATCGTCACGGTGCTGTTGGGTTCGGCGCTTTCGCTACCCCACAATTCTTCCGCCCTGAATCGGACGGTGTAGACATTGTGCGGGTCTTCGCCGCGACCCATGGCGGCACTGTCAGGGAAAACAAAGCCACCATGCACGATATCTACTACTCCGGTCTTTCCCCGCACGTATCCCGCCTTGCGCGTATGACCAGATGGCGAGTCCATATTCACTCGCACGCGATCGCCTACAGCGTAGGCCGGTGGTGATGTCTCACGCCTCGCCGACGCTCCCGCGCCGTACGCGGCGACGAAGTTCTCGACCATCTGCGGGTCGCGTGTAACAGGCATCTCGCTATCGGGGTGGTCGAGGTAGTACTGCGTCCTCTTGTCCAGCTCGTCGCTGTCGACCACGCCAGCCCGCGTGCCGTACAGCTCAAACGTATGCAGCCAGTGTTCGTAATAGCGTGATAATAGGTATTCCGCCGGGTGCATCTGCTCGATCCCGAATCGGAATTCGTCGAGATTGAGATAGCCCTTTAAAAACATCGCCGGGAACATCGCAAAGATGCTTTTCTCCCATTCGGCATGGAAGACTGGCTCATTTTCTTCGAGCGCGACTGGGCCAAGCCCTTGAGTTCCACCTAGATCATGTACGCCATCCATTGCGATCCCCAATATCTCGCGGTAGAGACGATCCGCTTTCGTCCAAGCAACGACGAGACTCAAATGCCATATAAAATAAGAAGCCACATAACTTCAACTGGCTTGTATCTCGGTTAGTTCAACATAAGCCGACGTTTCGAGTGTGTCAATCGGACGCGTTAATTGAACCGATACGCCAAGGTCATTCGGGTACACTCACGATATCTTGAAGTGCACGACAGTCCGCGGCCTCGGCCGTTACCTAGACGTCGGAGTTCGATGCGACATGTGAGCGCGGCCGCCCGACCCAGCCCAGCGAACCGGACCGATGGACCCGGTGGTCAAATCACTCGGCCTCCAGGTGCGGAGTTGTCGCGGCGGCGCACCCGATTGCGTTATGAGCTGCTCGGCTGCGCGCTACGCGGTCACGAACTGCTCGGCCCGGCCGACGCCGACGTGACCGGTCATGCGGAGCTGCTGACGCGTGCCGAGCCCGGCGCCTCCTTCATGTGGTTACGGTGCTTGCGGTGCGATGCCTGGGTAGCGCTGCGCGAGGCCGACTTACCCGCGCCCCGCCGAGGCAAGAACGCAGTCCATGACACTCTGATGCCGCCGTTGCGTGGCCGACCCCTGCGGGACAGGTTCGTGCTCCGCCTCATTGCAGTCGACCGCATTGTTCACTTCTTGGTGCTGGCGGCCGTCGCGGCCTCGATATTTCTGTTCGCTCAAGATCGGGTACACCTGCGCGGTGGTTACCTCCGAATCCTCAACGGCCTTCAGGGTGCGGTCGGGGGCCCACTGACTAGCTCAGCAAGCCATGGACTCCTCCACGACATCAACGAGCTGTTCGCGGTACCCACAAGGACCCTTTACCTTTACGGCGCGGGCATCGCGCTGTACGGCGTGATCAATGGCGTCGAGGCCGTGGGGCTGTGGCGGGCGCGGCGATGGGCTAAATACCTCACACTCGTCGAAGTCGCCGTGCTGCTCCCAATCGAGATCCACGAACTAACCCTCAGTGTCAGCCCGCTGAAGATCGTCACCCTCTCGCTCAACCTTGCCGTCGTCGCCTACCTGTTGTGGGCTCACCGGCTTCTCGGTGTGCGCGGCGGCGGACGGGCCGATCGTGCGGAGCAGGCACGCGACACCGGCTGGGGACCGCTTTATCGCCGCACGCCGTGGGTGCTTGCATCCTCAGCGAAGGAGCTGCCGGACCCGACCGGCGAGAACCATGGGCGATAGGACAGTCACGATTCTCCCGAAGCCTCCTCGGTCATCCGACTCCGGCCGCCGGGCAATCAGGCTTCTCGTCTCTGGCCGCGGAGAGCCGGGACAAGCGCAACACCGCCGCCACCATGAGCAAGAGCCCTAACAGACTCACCGCGGTCGCCCAGGTATGCCGGTTGAGTTTCTCGCCGAGCACCGCCATGCCCAGCGCCATGGCCACGATCGGCTCGGCAACCGTCATCGCCGGGAATGATGCCTGCACTCGGCCAGCGCCGAACGCCCGCTGCTGGCAGTAGACCGCCGCCAGGCCGGCCACCACAACCATGTACAGCGACGGGTGGCGCAGTATCTGGATCGGATGCTGCCAATCCTGGCCGATGGCGTGAATCAGCACCGCGACGATCCCGAAGAGGGCGCCGGCAACCGTGCCGTAGAGCATGGCGCGGGGGGCATGCGGGGAACGCTCCGCATACACGACTACCGCCGCCAGCGCACCCAATAACAAGCACACCACCAGGACCAGGATCCACCACTGTGGCCCGATCCGGGCCCGCACTGGCCTCGCGAAAAACACGAATGCACTCACCCCGACTGCCAGCAGGACACCCCACAGCCACTGGCGAGCCGTTACGGCGACGCCATTCAGCACGCGTTCGATGGGTAGGGCGAACAGCACCGAGAGCACGATCAACGGCTGCACCAGCAGCACCGCTCCTAGGGCTAGCGCCACTGCTTGCAGCGCGAAGCCGCCAAATGCGACCAGCGCTCCCAGCCACCAGTGCCCCGTGATGCGGCCCGCTTCGTCGGATGCTCGTTGCCGCAGCACCGTACCCAACGCCATCAGTGCCGCCGCTCCGATCGCGAGCAACGCAGGCAACAAGGTGTGCATCGGGTCAGACTAACCTCACCATCGCCATGAGTCGTGAAGACCGATGCGATCGCCGTCAGCGACGACGAGCGTGACTGCGCGGGCGGGCTGCCGGGCGCCGGCGGACACCGCTGTGGCGGCGAGATTCCCGGATCAGTGCCGGGCCGCGACTACCAACGCGCTCGTCCTCAAGATCCCAGTTCATTTCGACGCCCGCAATGCCTTCGAGATCGGCAAGCACGTCGAGGTCAAGAATCAACGCAGGTGGGGACTTGGGCGCCTTCGGAATAAACGACGCGACGCCGATCGCCAGGACACAGGAGATCGCCCCGAGCAAGAAGCAGAGGTCGAACGCGGTGAATGAATGGTGGTGCATGACCTCGGGATGCGCTGCCGAGTCGGCGAAGGCTACCGCGATAATCGCGCCGTGCACCGCGGCCGCCAGTGACGTCCCCAGAGAGCGGGACAGCGTGTTGACGCTGTTGGCGGCGGCCGTCTCGGTAGTCGGCACAGAACGCATGATGATCGTGGGCATCGCGGCGTACGCAATAGCGATACCGACACCAGTAACTGCGGCAACAATCAGCGCCTCCCACACGTAGTCGAGGAAGAACGCCGCATAGAGAAATCCGCAGGCGATGACGAGCGATCCGAGCCGCAGCGCGAAGCGCGGACCGAACCGGATGATGATACGTGCCGCCAGGGGCGACACGAGCATCATCGCAATACCCATCGGCGCAGAACAAAGGCCAGCGACGATCATCGACTGTCCGAACCCGAGCCCGGTCCCATCGGGTGCTTGAATCAGTTGAGTCATCACCAGGTTGAGCGTGTACATCGCAAAACCGATGAGGATCGACGTCAAGTTGGTGAAGAGCACCACCCGCCGGATCGAGGTCCGAATGTTAATGAGCGGGGCTTTTGACTTCAGCTCGTAGCGACTCCAGAGGACGAATACGACCACCGCCACAGCGAACAGCGCCAGCTGTTTAGGATCGCCCCAACCCCAGTCCGTCGACTTCGACAGACCGAACAGTAGGGACACGATCACGACTGAGAGCCCGACCGCACCGACGAAGTCGAACCGGCCGCCGGTCTTGATCGTCGATTCCGGTATCGACCGGGCGATACCGATCATCGCGATGACACCGATTACCGCCGAGCCCCAGAACAGGTAGTGCCAGCTCAGTTTCTCGGCGACCACGGCCGACAACGGCAAACCTATGGCGCCGCCGATGCCCAGCGTCGCACTCATCAGCGCGACCGCTGACGCGAGGCGTTCGCGCGGCAGCGTGTCGCGCATCAGGCTGATGCCGAGCGCGATCGAGCCGAGGGACATCCCCTGCAGGGCACGGCCGACGAGCATCGGGGTGAGCGAGTTACTCAAGGCGCAGAACGCGGATCCGATCACCATGGTGCTCACCGATACGAGCAGAATCCGTCGTTTGCCGAACATGTCCCCAAGACGCCCCGAGATGGGTGTAAAGACGGCTCCCACCAGCAGTGTCACCGTCAGCACCCAGGTGGAGTTCGCCGGATGGGTGTGCAAGATCTTCGGCAGACTCGGCAAGATCGGGATGACGAGGGTCTGCATGATCGAAACGGCCATGCCGGTCATCGCGAGGATCGCGGTTACCCGACGAGGTGACGCCACCCGTTGCACGGATGGCGTCGTAGTCGGTGTCTCAAGAAGCGTCATACGGATTGATCAGACTCGCAATGCTGTAGTTCAGTAGATACTTGCTGACAGCAACAGACTACGGTAATTAGCATTGCTAAGTATTAAGAAGTGGCGAGATACACGTACTACGTCCTGCTCACAGGGTTCCTACGACGCACGGCCGATGATATCGCCGGCCCGGTTGATCACCACGAGGTCCACCTCGACCGGCGCGCTACCCAGCACACCCCGGCAGGTCTCAAGAGCGGCGGCCGCCACCCGATCGGCCAGCGGAACACCATGGTCACGTGCAATTTCCCACGCGTGTAAAGCGGAGTTGGCCGATGCGAGCAGGTCGTGGAGCTCCCCGTCATTAACGAAGGTCGCCACGAAGTCGAGGTTGATCGAAGATCGACCAGAGTGCAGATCTAGATGTCCGGCGGCGAGTTTCGACATCTTCGCGAAGCCGCCGGCGACTGTGAGACGCGGCACGGGATGAACCTTGATGTACTTCAGGACTGCGCCGGCGAAGTCGCCCATGTCGAGCATCGCGCCCTCATCCAACCCGTAGAGCGCCCGCACGGTCGCCTCGGACGTCGTACCGGTCGCGGCCCCGACGTGGGTGAGTCCGGTTGCGCGCGCGACATCGACGCCGCGCCGAATAGAGTCGATCCACGCCGAGCACGAATAGGGCACCACGATGCCCGTCGTACCGAGGACGGACAGCCCGCCGACGATCCCCAGCCTCGGATTCCAGGTGTGCTGTGCGAGATCCGCACCGTGCTCGATACTGACCTCAATGCGCACACCGCCCGGATGCCCTAGTCGGTGGCCGATCTCTGCTACGTGATCGCGCATCATCTTCCGCGGGACCGGGTTGATCGCCGGTTCTCCCACGGCGACGGGCAAGCCTGGTTTCGTCACGATGCCCACGCCGTCGCCGGCCTCGAAAACCACGTCGTCTCCGCCGATAAGCGTCACCGTTGAGGTGATCAACGCGCCGTGCGTGACGTCAGGGTCGTCACCGGCGTCCTTCGTAATAGTCGCGCGGGCAGACCGATCGTCAACCCGCTGATGTTTCGTCAGCGCGAAAGACGGCGTCTGACCACGCGGCAGCGTGATCGTGACGGGATCTGGAAACTCCCCCGACAGGAGAGCCGTGTACGCCGCCGCGGTCGCGGCCGTCGCGCATGCCCCGGTTGTCCAGCCGTAGCGCATCGTGCCGTTGGGCTGGTTCTGGCGCTGCGTCATCGTCGTACGCCGACCATGTCCAACAACGCGTCCGTGTCGAGGTGCTTGTCAATCGCGTCCGCCAGCGCGTCGATCATTCGCTCGCGCCGTTCGCCAAACCCCGGCGCCTCCGGTGCCGGCCGCCACTCCGATCCGGCCATCGCGGCTATCTCGACCAACCAGGCACGCCGGAAAGCGTCGTTCTCGAGAGTCCCGTGCCACGTCGTGCCCCACGTCGTACCGGCCTGGATGCCGTCTAGGAAGGCGATCGCGGAGCTGCTATCGCCGATCGTCGTGATGCCATGATGAATCTCGTATGCCTCAACGAAGTGGCTGCGCCAGTTGCCCTGCGGACGGCCCAGCGTCTTCTCGTGTTCGAAACGCACTGCGGTCGGCAGCAGACCGAGCCCATCGACGACGCCGGCACCGGACTCGACCGAGTCGTCGAGCGTCTGCGCGAGCATCTGGTAACCACCGCAGATGCCAAGAATCGGGAGCCCCTGGTCGGCTCGTTGGCACAATGCATCGGCGATTCCGCTGTCCCGCAGCCACTGAAGGTCGCTCACGGTCGCGCGCGATCCCGGAAGTACGACGAGATCCGCCGACCGAATCGCCGCCGGGTCGACGGTCACGGCGACATCGACTCCCGGCTCGGCGGCCAGCGCGTCGACGTCGGTCGCGTTCGAGATTCGCGGCAAGCGGACGACCGCTACTCGTAAGGTGCCACCATCGGCGTACGTCCACCGGCCGACCTCGAGGGTGTCCTCGCTGTCCAGCCACATGTCGAGCATCCAGGGGATCACCCCGAGGAACGGCCGCCCGGTGAGCTCGGACAACCGGTCAAGACCGGGACGCAACAGCGACTCGTCGCCGCGGAACTTGTTGATGATGAATGCCTTCACCAGTGCGCGGTCTGCGGGCTCGAGCAGTTCGACGGTTCCATACAGCGACGCAAACACCCCTCCCCTATCGATATCCCCAACAACGACGACCGGGAGGTTGAACTCGCGCGCCAGGCCCATGTTGACGTAGTCACCGGACCGTAGGTTGATCTCCGCCGGCGAGCCGGCGCCCTCGCACACGATTACGTCGTACTGCTCCTGAAGCTCGCGGTACGCCGTAAACGCGGCCGCAGCTAGATGTCCGCGCCCACTGGCGAACTCGCCCGCCTCAAGTACGCCGTCGGCTTTGCCTCGCACTACAACGAAAGACCGGTGGTCCGATCCAGGCTTGAGGAGGACGGGGTTCATCGCCGAGGTTGGCACCGCGCCGGCGGCCTGGGCCTGGAGATATTGGGCCCGGCCGATTTCCGCCCCGTCCGCGCAGACCATCGAGTTGTTGGACATGTTCTGCCCTTTAAACGGCGCGACGGCGAGTCCCTGGCGGGCCAGGAATCGACAGATGCCCGTGGTGACGAGGGACTTTCCGGCGTCCGACGACGTACCAGCGACTAGCAGGCCGCGACCAGGGGAATGAGACATGGCCTAACCCTATTCGCCGCCCCTCGACGAGGCTTCCCAGCGGTGACGACCATGACGCGATTGACGAAAGGCCCTCAGGGTTCTAAAATCAACACATATTGTCGTTAGAGATGAGTCGGCCATGATCACCCCGCAACCGCACCCGAGACGCTCATGACTAGGACCGCGTTCGTATTGTCAGGGGGCGGTAGCCTCGGTGCCGCACAGGTCGGAATGCTGCAGGCGCTGTACGCGCACGAGGGTCCGCCGAACCTGCTGGTAGGGACATCCGCGGGCGCGATAAACGCGGCGTACATCGCCGAGCACGGGTTCACCGCTCAAAGCCTCGACAACCTCGCACGGGTCTGGGCCAGCATGCGCCGCAGTGACATATTCCCGATCAATCTGGTCCGCAACGTCCTAGCGGTACGACGCGGACGTGACTCGCTCTTCTCAAACGAAGGGCTGCGTCGGATTATCGCCGCGCACACCGCGTCCACCGACGTACTGGACACCCAAATACCGCTGCACGTGGTCGCGACCGACCTGCGCTCCGGCGAGGAGGTGCTGATCTCGTCCGGCGATCTGATCAGCGCGATTCTCGCCAGTGCCGCGATTCCCAGTATCTTTCCACCGGTGCATCGCGAGGGACGCACCTTGGTCGATGGTGGGTTGACCGACAACACCGCCATCTCGCAAGCGGTCGCACTCGGCGCCGAGCGCATCGTGGTGATCCCAGCCGGCGTGGCGTGCGCGCTGCAAGAACCGCCGAAAGGACCGCTGGCCATCGCGTTGGTCGCCTTGACATTCCTCACTCAACAGCGGCTGATCAGTGACATCACCCGCTATCGCGACGTCGTAGCGATCAGCGTCATACCGTCACCTTGCCCGATGTCTATCGCGCCCGTCGACTTCAGCCACGGGCGCAAGCTGATCGATCGCGCCAGAGAAGTCGCCACCTCATGGATCGACTCTGGAGGCCTCACCCGCGAACGGCCGGAACGCTATCTCGCGCTACACGATCACGACACGCCCGCCGATCGGATGGGCCGCTCTGGCAGGCTGAGCCCATGAAATTTGATCTCGAGCACCTCCCCGAACCCGTGCTCGACAAGTTGGAAGCGCGTCACCTGGCTGCCCTTGCGACTACCCGCGCCGACGGTACGACGCATCTCGTGCCGGTCGGCTTCACCTACGATCTGTTGACGAAGACCGCTCGGGTGACCACCTCGGTCACGTCGGTCAAGGTGCGCAACATCGAGCGCGCCACTGCGGGCGGTGAGCCTGCCCGCGCGTCGATTTGCCAGTTGGATGGGCCGAGCTGGCTGACACTCGAAGGTACGATCCGGGTGTCCCGCGACCCGGAGGAGATCGCCGAGGCGGTACGCCGATACGCCATTCGATACCGCCAGCCACGCGAAAATCCGCGACGAGTCGCGCTAATCATGCAAGTCGACTCGCTGATGGGTCACGCCATGCCGACCGGCGGCTAGCCAAGAACGCTCCTTACCCGAAGCGGCCGTGTAAGCGACCTTCCACGGACACCCGCGCGGAAGTACGCCATGCATGCGGACTTGCACGGGTCAGTTCGGCGGATGCGTGGCGAGAACGAAGCAGGGCGTGGGACTTCGTGACGGACCGGCGGGACTTCGCGACGGACCGGCGGGACTTCGCGACGGACCGGCCGGATTTCGCGACGGACCGCCGGGACTTCGTGACGGACCGCGGGAGTTAGCTTTCGTTGCCGTACGCC
>CAJDTT010000041.1_pt1 | contig 22236 bp, 21 predicted proteins | sample 7389841 | NCBI WGS metagenome assembly CAJDTT01 (sample SAMEA7055655, study PRJEB34461) | soil metagenome | biome: terrestrial ecosystem; feature: Peninsula; material: soil | place: Antarctica | collected 2016
CCGCACGCCCTACGACGAATCAACCGCGTGGGCGCATCAGGCCGAGAATCTTGCTGCGGCTGCTTGACATTTAAAGCCCTGGGATCTCTTGCACGGCACACCGGCGGGGATTACCTCACTTATAGCGCGAACGTCGACGCGCCACCACCCAGCTAGCTCTCAGTGCCCCCGCAGTTTGGTCGGCTCGATCTCGAGCACTACCGAGTACGAACTGGTCATTCCGCTGACGCTCGTGCCTAGCTGCTTGATCTGCTCCGCATACTTCGCGAAGTAACGATCGCGCACACGGCCAAAGTCGTCTTCGGCAGCGATCCGGGCGGTTCCGGTAATGACGACCACGTTTCCGCCGCCCTCGCTGTCAAAGTTGAGCGTTACGTGCGGGTTTGCCTCGATATTGCGAGCCTTTACCGTGGGTTTGCTCCGCAGCAGAATTTTCGAACCGTCCCAGTAAAACCAAACCGGGCTGGGCTCTGGAGTGCCGTTAGCCCGCACGGTCGTCAACCAGACGACACTCTCGTGCTCGAGGCGGTTCCGTACGCGCTTTCCGAATTCGCCTTCAAGATCAATTGGCATGCTTGTGCCCTCCTCTTGGCCGGACGCGAATGCCCTCGCCCCCTAGTCTGCAGAACATGGCGCGCACTCAGGCTATTCCGATTCGGTTCCCTGGGTCACCACGGCACGGTCGCGCCTGGCAGGCTAGGACCTGAACCCGAATTCAGGAGGATTTTGTGCTCAACCAGCAGCTGAACGACGCGGTCGGCGTCATCGAACTCGCCCGCCCGGAGCGACGTAACGCCCTGAACGTCGCGCTGTGCGACGCACTGCGCTCATCGGTGAACGCGCTCGTCGACGATGGCGCTCGCACCATCGTCATTACCGGACAGGGCACCAGCTTCTGTTCGGGGGCCGACCTCGATGCGGCGTACGACGACGAGTTCTTGCGGGCGCTTTACGGAATGCTGGAGACGATTCGCAACGCTCCGGTGCCGGTGATCGCGGCCGTCAACGGGCCAGCGATCGGCGCCGGGACCCAGCTCGCGATCGCGTGCGACCTGCGGGTCGCATCGGCGAGCGCCGTGTTCGGTGTGCCTACCGCGAAGAACGGGCTCGCTGTCGACCCGTGGACGGTGCGTAGTCTCGCATCGTTGATCGGTGGCGGTCCGGCACGTCTGCTGCTGGTCGCGGCTGGCAGCTTGTCTGTCAGTGAGGCCGCGTCGTACGGCCTGGTGCAGCGCCTCGGAAGTCTGGACGACGCACTTGAGTGGGCGACGCAACTTGCCGAACTCGCCCCGCTGTCGGTTGCCTACTCCAAGCGGGTGCTCAACGACATGGACGACGAGACGGACCGCGAGTCGGAGCTCTACGCCCAGTTCAAGGCGTGCTTCTTCAGCGAGGACGTCGTCGAGGCGCGAGCGGCGCGCACCGAAAAGCGCGCGCCGCTCTTCCGCGGCCAGTAGCTACCGGCGCAGTTTCTCGATCATCTTCTGAATCCCAGGCTGGGTTGCCGTGTAAGCCTGCGCCCAGGTTTCGAATTGCAGCGCCGCCTCGAACCCGCTGGTATCGGCAAGCTGGACGGCCGTCTTGATGTTGCGCACCAGCCGCGGGTCGATGCCGACGGTCGTCCTGGCAAGTTTCATTGCAGCCTCGAGCGGGTCGTCGCTGAGCTCGGCGACCATGCCCCACTCGTAGGCCTGCTGACCTGTCAGCCGGCCGCCTTCGAGCAACAGTTTTAAGGCGCGCTGTTTGCCCAAGGTCTCGACCAGCATCGGCGTACACCCGCCGCCCTGGTGCAATCCGATACGCGAGAACGTCGCCGCGAAGTCCGCCTCCGGGTGTGCGATCACGATGTCGGCTACCAGCGCGAGATTGAGACCGGCGCCGATGGCCGGGCCGCTGACCGCCGAGATTACCGGAATCTTCAACGCGCGCAGCGCAAGGAAACTGTGGTAGACCACGTCTGCGAGATGATCGCGGATGTCGTTGACATCGTTGCCCATCGTCCCGAAGACGTCGGGCAAGTCGGCGCCCGCGCAAAAAGCGCCACCCTCACCAGTCACGACGACGACCTGCGCACTCTTGTCGTCGCGCAGCTCCGCGACCTTGAGCGCCATCTCGGCGCACAGGGCGTTGTTCAGCGCGTTCTTCTTCTTCGGATTGTCGATGCTCAAGACTCGGATACCGTCACCGGCGTCGGTCAGTTTGATTCCCGCCATAACTCTTCCTTCTATTGTGAAAGACTCGCCTTCCGCGACTACACCGAAGGCTCACTTGATCGTCATGCCATCCTCTCAGACCACGCCGCGAGACCCGGCTCGCGTGCTGATTCTCGGCGGCACCGCGGAGGCCCGCGCGCTGGCCGGGACGCTGGTGGCCGACGGGTACGCCGTCATCAGCTCGCTAGCCGGACGCGTCAAGAACCCCGCGCTGCCAGACGGCGAAGTGCGAATCGGTGGCTTCGGCGGGCCCGATGGGCTGCTGGATTACCTTCGCGCCGGCGATATTGCGCTGCTCGTCGACGCGACGCATCCATTTGCGGCACGCATCTCGATGTCCGCGGTCACCGCGTGCGGCCGTGGACAGATCCCACTGCTCCGGCTGGCTCGACCCGGCTGGGCGAACCGTCCGGACGCGGGCTCTTGGACCTGGGTCGATGACCACGACGAAGCGGCGCGGGCAGCGCACAGTCCCGCGCGGCGGGTGTTCCTGACGACCGGGCGGCAGAGCATCGACGACTTCCGGGGGCTACACGCACAGTACGTGCTCCTTCGCGTGGTCGACCCGCTGGAATTGTCGCTCCCCCACGCGTGGCAGGTCCTCACCTCGCGCGGTCCCTACGAACTCGACGGCGAACGCGAACTCATGCGCGAGCACCGTATCGACACGTTGGTGACTAAGGACTCCGGCGGTGCGCATACAGCAGCAAAGCTCGACGCTGCAAGCGAACTCGGCGTGCACGTGATCGCGGTACGGCGCCCGGAGTACGACCAGTCGGTCCCACAGGTGCCATCCGCGGCGGACGCAGCGGTGTGGGTGCGCGAGGTCATCGACGTACTGCGATGACTATCGCGGTCGCTAGCGAGGCAACGGATACTGCCGCGCTGAGTCGGACCGCGCGGGAGATGTCTGCCGCCATCGGCGACGGACCATCGCCAAGTGTTCCGCGGTCCTCACGCTGACCGGCGTACTCGTTGACTCCGCCAAGAGTAATGCCCAGCGCGCCGGCAAACGCGGACTCGACCGGCCCGGCGTTGGGACTCGGATGACGCGCCGCGTCGCGCAGGACGACTCTCACGACGCGATCCACGGCGGTCCCGAACGCCGGCCCCGCCAGCGCGGTGTACGCCGCGGCCGCGCGGGCCGGCACAAAATTGACGACATCGTCGACACGCGCCGCCGCCCAGCCAAAGTTCCGATAGCGTTCCGACTTGTGGCCCACCATCGCGTCAAGTGTGTTGATGGCACGATAGCCAAGAAGTCCCGGCATACCTGCGATCCCGCCCCACAAAAGCGGAGCAACGATCGCATCCGAGGTATTTTCGGCGACCGACTCTACGGTCGCGCGCGCGACTTGGGTGGCATCTAACCGACTCGGGTCACGCCCGACTAGGTTGCGGACCTGTCGGCGCGCGCCGTCCAGCTCTCCCCGGTCGAGGTACGCCGCAACCTGCGTCGCCTCCTGCCCGAGTGAGCGGCCACCGACGACGGCCCAAGTGCTCAGTGCGACTGCCGCGGTCCGAGCGATCCAGCTTCGGCCGGTCAGCCGCTGCATCCCCACGCCTAGGCCGATCGTGACCGCAATAAGGGTCCCGGCGTACGCCGCCCCACGCGGCACGCTGTCGGCGTAGACCCGACGCTCCAGCGCGGCAGCCAGCGTGCCGAAGCCGGCGACCGGATGCCACCGCCGCGGGTCGGCGAAGAGGCGGTCGGCGCACCAGCCCAGCGCGAGGCCGGCGGCCAACGAGCCGCGGGCACGTCGTCGAGATACGCTCATTACAGATCCCCAATGCGATGGAGTGCGACGTGTCGATGCCGACGATCGGCCCTCGCCGACCGACAGGTCTGCGACCGACGAGCACCCTCGTCACCGGTGGGGTGCGCTCGGGGAAGTCCAGATACGCCGAAAAACTCCTCGCAGATGAGCCGGTCGTGCGCTACGTCGCGCCGGGCCCGGTCCCAGATCCGCGGCTCGACGCGGAATGGGCGGCGCGCATCGCGCGTCATCTCGCCCAACGCCCCGTGCACTGGGAGACCGTGGAGACTCCCGATGTCGCGGGCGCCATCGCGGACACTCCAGGGGCAGTCATCGTGGACTGTCTGGGCACCTGGCTCACGAGACTGGTCGACGACCTTGGGACGTGGGACGAGCCGCTCGCAGACTGGCAGCATCGTTTCGACACGGAGCTCGATCGCCTGGTCGCCGCGTGGCAGCGCAGTCCGGCTCGGCTGGTTGCTGTGACCAACGAAGTCGGCCTCGGCGTCGTCCCCGAACACCGTTCCGGGAGGGTGTTTCGCGACCTGTTGGGACTTACTAACCAGCGAATAGCAGAGGTCTGCGATGACGTCGTGCTGGTGATCGCCGGGCGCGCGCTGACCCTGCCGTAGTCTCATCCGGCCGCCGCCACGGTCACGATGGCGGCGAGCGTGATCTCAATGGCTGCGCCGAGGACGTCTCCAGTGATCCCGCCAAACCGGCGCACACAGTGCGCAATCCAGAGGACGCAGGCAATCAAACCGACCAGTGCGGCGAGAGTCCCCTGCCACCACGGCCGGTCAGCGAGCAAGAAGACAGCGGTCACCGCCGCGGTGCCCAGCACCCAGCCAGCGAGGGCGACTGCTCGGGGTACTACGCCGGCGACCGCCGCGCCGAGACCATCCTCGCGAGCGCTGGGCACACCGGCTGCGCAGGCAACTAGCAGCGCGCCCCGAGATACGCAAATCAGGACGCCGGCCGCGAGGCCTCCCCATGGATGGCTTAGAACCACTGCTATACAGGCGATCTGGAGGACCAGCGTGAGCACGAGGGCGGCGACACCCATCGGGCCTGAGTCTCCGCGGCGCATGACCTCGAGGGCGCGGGTACGGTCCCAGGATGCGCTTAGTCCGTCCGCGGAGTCGGCGAGCCCGTCGAGGTGCAGCCCCCGGCTCCCCCACGCGACGGCGCCGACGACAAGTACCGACCCGACCAGCGCCGGCAGGTGCACAAGTATTGCTATATATCCAAGAAGTCCCGCCGCGGCTGCCAGTGGCAGAACGGCGAGCGGGGCAACGGCCATCGCCACTCGGGCCGTACGACGGTTGATTTCGCGAGGAGGCGCGACCGGAATGGCACTCAACGTGCCGACGGACATTCGCACGCCGTCGAGGAAGTAGCCGGCCATCGTCAGTCGGACGGGACCAGATCCGACAACAGCGCCATATCGCGCAGCACTAGTGCGGCCGAACGGACGATCGGGACCGCAGCGACGGCGCCGCTGCCTTCGCCAAGTCGCAGACCGAGGTCGAGGATCGGTGTTAGTCCGAACTTCTCTAGTGCGAGAGCCTGGGCAGGCTCCGGCGAGCGATGTCCGGCGCCAAACCAGGCGGCCGCGCCGGGAGCGATCGCGTCGGCGATGATCGCCTCGGCCACCGAAATGACTCCATCCAGCAGCACCGGTACGCCGGCTCTCGCAGCAGCGATCAGGAATCCCACCGCGACCGCCATATCGGCGCTTCCGAGCGCCTGCAGGCGTTCCACAGGATCGGTCGCGCGCTCGCCAACTCGCGCCAGCGCCTGGTCGATGATCTCCCTCTTGCGCGCGAGACCCGCGTCGTCGATCCCGGTACCCCGTCCGGTGACCTCATCGGCGGTTAGCCCGAGAGACGCGGCGATGAGGCACGCTGCGGGAGTGGTGTTGCCGATGCCCATGTCCCCGCCGATTAGCAGATCCGCGCCGGCCGCGATCTCCTCGGCCGCGATCAGAGCGCCGTACCCGAGTGCGGTCGCGACCTCCTCCTCGGTCAGCGCGTCTTCGAGATGTACCGCTCCCGACGAGCGGCGTACCTTGTAGCGCGTGACTTCGGCCGGTACGCCGACGAGATTGTCGTCCACCGCAATGTCCAATACCCTTACCGCTACGTCGTGCTGGCGGGCGAGAATACTTACGCCCGCGACGTGCGCGAGGAATGCGCGGACCATGACCGCGGTGACCTCTGCTGGGTACGCCGACACGCCAGCGTCAGTCACGCCGTGGTCACCGGCGAAGATGACCGCGCGCACCCGGTCGACCGGTCGCGGCGGGCATTGGCCTTGGACGGCGCACAACCAGGCGGCAATGTCTTCGATCTGTCCTAACGCGCCGAGTGGTTTAGCGAGGGCGTCAAGGCGTTCCCGGGCGGTCGCGGCAGCCGTCTGCGACGGTGGCGCCACTGGTTCGCGGGGTTGTTCTGACATTAGCTGACTTCCTTCGGGATCATCCAGTAATTACAACAGTTCATAGTGTCCGTCTCGCACGCGCGCAACGGAGCCGTTCTCAAGCTGACGCCACTGCATCTGCGCGAGGTCTTCATCGAGCAGCAGCGCGATACCCAACTGGATAGCGCTTCCGTGTCCCACGACGATCACCGGGCCGTCCGGGAATGAGTCCTGCGCGCTGGACAGTACGGCCATTACACGCGCCCCGACCTGTCGCGCCGACTCGCCGCCGGCACCGTGGACCGCGTCGGGATCGTACGGCGTGTCGGGATCACTTCCCCATTTGTGTAAGGCTTCCTCGGTGGTCAAGCCGGTGAGGTCACCGTGGTCGTGCTCGCGTAGCTGCGCGTCATAGTGCACGGGGAGCCGAACGGCGGTCGCGACGATCTCGGCGGTCTGCGCGGCGCGCACCTGATCAGACGACACAAGCAGTGCGGCGCGTAGATTCTGTACCTTGTCGGCTGCGCCGCGTGCCTGGCGCCGTCCGAGCTCGGTCAGGGGCGGTTCGTGCTGCTGGCCCTGAACGCGACCTTCGAGGTTCCACGTCGACTGGCCGTGTCGGACGAAGACGAAGTCGCTCACTGGCGTGCCTCCGGGTCGAACCCGGCGACCGCGCCGATCACCGTGACGACTGGTGCACGCAGTCCCGCAGTGTGGACGGCATCCGCGATCGTGGACAGGTCCGCCCGCACCACCTGCTCGGTGGGCAGTCCGCCGTCCGCGATCGTCGCCGCCGGCGTCGTGCCAGGTAGGCCCGAGCTGACCAGCTTGCGCGCGATTGCAGCAAGATTCGCCAGGCCCATCAGCACGACGAGCGTCGTGTTGGTCCGCGCAAGGGATGCCCAGTCAAGCAGACAGGACGGGTTGTCGGGTGGCAGGTGCCCGGAAACGACGCTGAAGCCCTGGGTCAATGAGCGATGCGTGACCGGAATGCCGGCCAGCGCCGGTACGGCGATCGATGAGGTGACGCCCGGGATCACCTCCACGGTGACCCCCGCCTCCGCACAGGCCTGCCATTCCTCACCACCGCGACCGAAGACGAAGCTGTCACCCCCCTTGAGGCGTACGACGTATTTTCCTTGCTGTGCTTGCGCTATCAAAGTCTTGTTGATGACATCTTGTGGCGTGTACTGACCGCGCGGGATTTTGGCGACGTCGATTATCTCCGCGTGCGCGGGCGCTTCACTCAGCGCACCGACCGGTGCGAGCCGATCGACGACCACCACATCCGCGCGGCGCACTGCCTGCATGCCGGCGACCGTGAGCAGACCCGGATCCCCGGGACCACCACCGACCAGCACGACGCGTCCACGCTCGGCGCGCACGTGATGCTCGACGGAAGCCGGGTGCGCTTCAAGGCACCAGATGCGAGCCTTCTCGGCGAGCCGCCGTACCTCGCTGCCGGTCTGCGCATCGCGTGTTGCGGCGACGACCAGCCACGCATCTGTGAGGTCGGCGGCCTCCACCTGTCGGCGCTGCAGACGGATGTGACCCCGCTGCGCGAGATCTTCAAGGGTGTCGGTAACCTCGGCCGCGACCACCTCGACCGTCGCTCCCGCGTCCCGAAGGCCTGCTACGTAAGGTATCGCTGCCGGCCCGCCGCCGACGACCACGACACGCTTACCGGCAACTGGGAGATCGACTCGGAACGGCTGCATCTAATTGGCTCCCCGCAGGTCGTGTGTGCGGCCGCTCAGTACCGAGACGGCTTGAAGTAGTTGGCGGGTAAGCGCCGGCGGCCGGACCGCGATACGTACCCAGTCAGCGTGTAGACCAGGAAAGGTGTCGCAGCGGCGTACCGCGAACCCTGCCTCGCGCAGCTCTTGGCGCAGCCATCCTGGCGACGCACCTGTCGGCTTCACCGCGGTCGTATCCGCGAGTACAAATGGCGTCTGCGGCTCACCGGCGACCGCGATGCCGAGCTCGGTGAGCCCGTCGACGAGGATCTGCCGGTTGCGTACGCCGACCGCCACCGCGGCTTCGGCAGCATCGACGGCGTAGGGCTCATTGCAGGCGACGATGGCCGCGAGCGCCGGAGACGAGACCGACCAGGTCGGCTGCTGGGCCGCCATGGCGGAGATGATCGCCGGGTCGCCGACCGCGTAACCAGCGCGCAGCCCTGCGATGCCCCACGTCTTGGTCAGTGACCGAATCACGACAAGGCCCGGGATTGCCTGTTGCACCAGCGATTGACGCTCACCTGGTACGGCGTCCATGAATGCCTCGTCGACCACCAGAACTCGGCCTGGTCGGGCCAACGCTCGCAGCAGGTCGGCGCGGTGCAAGGTACCGGTCGGATTCGTCGGGTTACCAATGAAGACCGACTCCGCGGTATCCGGGATGAGGTCTGGGCGAAGCCCGAATCCCTCGCCCGCGGACAAAACCACCCGGGTGACATCGTGACCGGCCGCATGTAATGCCGTTTCGGGTTCGGTGAACTGCGGGTGCACGACGACCGCCTGATGCGTGGGTAAGGCACGCGCGAGCAGCGTGAATGCCTCTGCCCCACCCGAAGTAGGCAATACTTCGGACAAGTGGCGGCCGTGTCGCCGGGCGATCGATTCGATCGCCGCATCGGCGCGCGGGTACGCCGCAAGTGATGCGGTCGCCCTGTTGACTACCTGCGCGAGCCAGTCCGGTGGCGCATCCAGCCGGACGTTCACCGCGAAGTCGACCAGCCCCTCGCCGGCTTCTTGGTCGCCGTGGTGGCGCAGATCAACAGTCTCAGATTCGCGCGCTGCAGACTCGGGCGCTGCAGACTCGGGCGGCGCAGACTCGGCGGGCGCAGCGAGAGGTGCAGCGGGATAGGCAGCAGCTGCGCGCGGCGCCGCGGCGAATCGGTGCACCGCGTCGGCAAATCGCTGCGCCATCCGTGGATAGCCCGCCCAATGAGTGTGCAAGTACGAGGCATGCAGCGTCGGTGTACCGGTGCCCGCAGGATCTGCGCTGAAGCCGGCGGGCACACCATCCAGCAGCCACGCGCTGCTGGCATCGGCCACCGCCGGGTCGACCTGTGTGCGGTGGAACTCATGCCCCGAGACCCGCTCTCCGGCTACTGCGACCAATGTGTCCTGCGCGGCAATGGCGGTGCGATAGGAAAGCGTGAGTTTCGCTGTCATCGAACCGACCGCGTCGATCGCGCCGATCATCGGCGAACCGTCGACATCGCGACACAAGTAGAGCAGACCCGCACACTCGGCGACTGTCGGCGTACCCGCCGCGACGGCCGCCGCTATGGCGTGGCGTAGCGGTGCGTTGGCGCTTAGAGACGCGGCGTGTACTTCGGGAAACCCGCCGCCCAGATAGATCCCGGAAGTCTTCTCAGGCAGCGACGTATCGCGCATCGGGTCAAAGATCACAGGTTCGCAGCCGGCAGCCCTCAACAACTCTTCGGTCTCGGTGTAGCGGAAGGTGAACGCGCGCCCACCGGCGACGGCGACGATCGGGCGAAGCCTAGACGACGGCGACACAACGCCTTCGGGAGACCAGGGCTCCCCGGCGATATCCGCTGCGCTGGAGGCGATCCGGGCGACCTCGTCCACATCGACGCTCGCCGCGATCTGGGTGGCGAGCCGGTCAATGGACGCAGCGGCCTCGTCCCGCTCGGCGACCGGCACGAGACCAAGATGCCTTGACGGGGCGGAAATCCCGTCATCGCGGTTAAGCACCCCGAGGACCGGGATACCCGTCTGCTCCATCGCGTCGATGACCTCACCGGCGTGTCGGGACGATCCGGACTTATTGAGGATGACACCGGCAATCCGCACCCGCGGGTCAAACGTTGCCATCCCGTGCACGATCGCGGCAATCGACCGGGAGGCGGCGGAAATATCGACTACGAGTACGACGGGCGCGCCGATCAGCTGCGCCACATGCGCGGTAGAGGCGAACCCGTCGCCACCGATCGCGCCGTCGTATAGCCCCATAACACCCTCTATGACAGCGATATCGGCACGCCGCGGCGTCGCCGCCCCATGCAGCATCAGCGGGACAAGCTGTTCCGGGCTGGTCAGGTGCGGATCGAGGTTGCGCCCGGGCACGCCCGTGGCGAGCGCGTGGTAACCGGGATCGATGTAGTCCGGCCCGATCTTGAACGGCGCAACGGTGCGCCCATTACGTCGCAGCGCCGCCATCAGCCCGGTGGCAACGGTCGTCTTACCGTGCCCGGATGCAGGCGCGGCAATCACTACCCGCGGCAGTGTGCTCACCATTCGATGCCGCGCTGTCCCTTCTGCCCCTCGTCCATCGGGTGCTTGACCTTCGTCATTTCGGTTACCAGGTTGGCGATTTTGAGGAGCTTGGGATCGGCTCGGCGCCCGGTGATCATCACGTGCTGGTTGCCGGGACGCTCGGTCAGTGTCTGTACGACGTCGTCGATATCGACCCAGCCCCAGTTGATGGGATAGGTGAACTCGTCAAGCACATAGAGGCGATGCGTATCGGCGGCGAGTCGACGCTTGATCTCCTGCCAGCCTTCATCCGCCTCGGCTGCGTGGTCGTCGTCGCTACCCTGACGGCGCGACCATGACCAGCCCGATCCCATCTTGTGCCACTCAATCGGTCCGCCGACGCCCTCCTTCGTATGTAGGTCAGCGAGAGTCTCGAGAGCGGTCTGCTCGCCGATCCGCCACTTGGCGGACTTGACAAACTGAAACACTCCTACCGACCATCCTTGGTTCCAGGCGCGAAGTGCCATTCCAAACGCGGCCGTCGACTTACCCTTGCCATCGCCGGTGTGGACCATCACCAGCGGCCGATTGCGGCGCTGGCGGGTACTCAAGCCGTCCTTGGGTGCGACAGCGATCTCCCCCTTAGGCATCAGGCAGCCCTCCCCGGCACCTGTGGTTTTTCGCCGGAAGGCTTGGAGTGGAGGGACTTTCCGCCCGCGACGGATACCAGCTGTGATGCGCCCACTTCGTCGAGCGAGACGTACTGTGCGTGGAGTGACTGGGCCAGCGAACCGGCGAGACCCATCCGGAAACGGCCGGTCTCGCAGTCCACCACGATCGCGTCGACACCGGTTGCCGCGAGGTACTCGGCTGCCCGGCGCGAGTGAGCAAGTGCATCGGTACCGGCGGTAGCGCGCCCGTCGGTGACGACGATCAGCAGCGCGCGCCGTTTTGGGTCGCGCAAGCGCTCCAGGCGCAGCGTGCGTTCGGCCATCATGAGTCCCTCCGCCAGTGGCGTGCGACCACCGGTCGGCAGTTCTTTGAGCCGGCGCGCGGCGGTGTCCACCGAAGACGTCGGCGGCAGCGCGAGCATTGCCTCACGACCGCGGAACGTCACCAAGCCCACCTTGTCGCGTCGTTGATAGGCATCAAGCAACAGCGACAGCACGGCTGTTTTGACGCTTTCCATGCGTTTGCGAGCGGCCATCGACCCGGACGCGTCCACGCAGAAGAGCACCAGGTTGGACTCGCGGCCTTCGGTGATCGAACGGCGTACGTCGGAGGCCTGGATCCGCAGCGATTCGGGCCCGTCGTACTCGCGGCGGAACGTAGAGCCCGACCGCGCGATGCGCCCCCGCGCCACCTGATGCGGCGCTGCGGCCCGGATCGTCGCAGGAATGTGTACACCGCCGCTGGTCTCGCCGCCCGGCGCGGCGCCGACGGTCCGACCGATCGAGGTGATCGCCCGCGACCGGCGTCCCGCCTCACCGCCGCCAATACCTGACGCGGCGAAGAACTTAGTGCGGTAGGGCTCCTGTACCCCGGCGACATGCAATGCCGGCGCGGGGCCATGGGACGGCAACTCGTCCGCAGTGTCAGCCGATCCCTCGGCCGAGCCCTTGCCCTGCGACGACTGGCTTTGTGGAGGCTGCGCGGACTGGTTCTGCGGCGTAGCGTCCGGCTGGCCGGAGACCTGTGACTGCGAGGACGAGCCTGATTCGGCGCCGTCCGTGTCGTCCGAATTATTCGGGCCCTGGTCATCCGGGCCACCGTCATCGGGATCGTGCGGTGGCTCGGGATCGTCGTTGAGGATCTGGTCGAGCAGATCCTCGTCCAAACCGGGCGCGTCAAAGGGATTGCGCCGACGGCGATGCGGCAGTGCGAGCCGAGCCGCGGCCCGGATATCCGCCTTCTCGACACTCGTGCGGCCGTTCCACGCCGCATGCGCGACCGCTGCACGCGCGGTTACGATATCGGCGCGCATCCCGTCGACGTCAAATGCCGCGCATATCTCCGCGATTTTCTCCAACGCTTCGATGCCGAGGTCGACCGCTGGCAGTCTCGCCTGCGCGTCGCTGATGCGTTTGCGCAGTGTCTCTTCCTGGTCGTCATACTTTGCGGCAAACGAGTTGGGGTTGCCATCGAACGCGAGCCGGCGGCGTACTACTTCGGTGCGCAGCTTCGGATCGCGGGGCGCCTTGATCTCCACGGTCAGGCCAAACCGGTCCAACAACTGTGGGCGGAGCTCCCCCTCTTCGGGGTTCATCGTGCCGACCAGAACGAACTTCGCGCCGTGCGAGACCGAGACACCTTCACGTTCGACGGTCGACCGGCCCATTGCCGCGGCGTCCAACAACAAGTCCACGAGGTGGTCGTGCAGCAAGTTGACCTCGTCGACGTACAGCAGGCCGCGGTGCGCCGCCGCCAACAGGCCTGGCTCGTACGCCGTGACTCCTTCGCCGAGGGCGCGCTGCAGGTCTAGTGAGCCGATCACTCGGTCCTCGGTCGCGCCTACCGGCAGTTCCACCAACCGGGCGGACCTGGTGTGCGCGCGAGCGCCGGCGTGCGGCCCGTCTGGGCAGGTGGGATCCGGATCATCGGGATCGCAGCCGAAGCGGCACCCCATGACGACGGTCTGTTCGGGGAGGACCGAGGCGAGGGCGCGGACCATTGTCGATTTCGCGGTACCCTTCTCACCCCGCACCAGTACGCCGCCGACCTCTGGTGAGACGGCGGTGAGGATAAGGGCCAGAGCCATGTCGTCGGAGCCGACGACGGCCGAGAACGGAAACGTTCGCACGTGTGCACTACTCCTGCCTGCGGGTATCCACGCCCGCATCATGCAACGGAAAATTTTGGCGCCGGACGGCACCCGGCTGACTAACGACGCTCTGGCTTCCATCCCCTCCCCGACTGGATTAATCGGCGAGATGGACGGTCACAGTGGCGGGACCGCTGCAGAATTAGCGCGTATGAAGCCGGCATCGGGCCGGTGTGCGCGCCGCACTGTATTCCTCGTTAGTCAACTCCTTGATCATCCCACAACCCGCTTCGAGCGCTTACGGCTAGTCTGGCGATGTGAGTACGCCGGATCGTGAACCAACGCCAGTTACGCCCGGATCGACCTTCGATCCTGGCCGCACACAACGTGGCGGCCTGATCCATGTCGTCGGCATCGGCGCCGACGGCATCGAGGGCCTCAGCGAGCACGTCCGCGAGATAATCAACGACGGTCAGGTCATCTTCGGCAGTCCGCGACAGCTAGCCGCCATCACGGCCCCCGACGGTCAGGAACTTGTCGCGTGGCCACGGCCGCTGCTTCCGGCAGTGCGCGAGACCCTCGACCAACACAAACACAAACGCCGCGTGGTGCTGGCCTCCGGCGACCCGCTGCGCTCCGGTATCGGTACGACGCTGATCTCCGTCTTCGGCTCGGGCAACATCCGCATCATCCCCGCCGTCTCCTCCGATGCGCTGGCGCGGGCCCGGCTTGGCTGGTCAGCGGAGTCCTCCGACGTGATCACGGTCGTCGGTCGCCGTACATCGCTGGTATTGCGTGCATTAGCACCCGGGCGGCGCCTCGTCGTACTGTCCAGCGACGAGACGACCCCACGCGAAATCGCCCGCCTGCTGACCGACGCCGGCTACGGGCCTACCACCTTGACCGTGCTGGGCAACCTCGGCGGGCCGACCGAGTCGGTGCTCTCCGGTACGGCGCGCCAGTGGTCTGGCAGCGACGTACCAGAGTTCCCACGGCTCAATGTCGTCTGCTGCGAATGTCACGCCGACCCCGACGCCGCTGTGCTACCGACAATCGCGGGGCTACCAGACACGGCCTATGAGCACGACGGGCAGCTCACCAAGCGTGAAATCCGCGCGTCCGCTCTGGCTCACCTCGCCCCATCGCCGGGTCAGCTGCTGTGGGACGTCGGCGCGGGCGCCGGATCCATCGCTATCGAGTGGATGCGCGCCGACACTCGCTGCCAGGCGATCGCGATCGAGAAGTCCCCCGCCCGTGCGGCTTCGATTCGTATCAACGCCGATCGGCTCGGCGTACCGGACCTGCATGTCGTTACCGGCGACGCTCCGGACGCTTTCGCCGGGTTGCCTACCCCTCAAGCGATCTTCATCGGCGGTGGCGCGACTGCCGAGGGCCTGCTGGATGCGTGCTGGTCCGCTCTCGGGGCACGAGGACGTCTCGTCGTACATGCCGTTACGGTGCAGACCGAGGCGCTCTTGCATGCGGCGCAGGAGAAGTACGGCGGTGAGCTCGTACGCGTCTCGGTCGAATACCTCCAGCCCATCGGTTCGTTCAGCGGTTGGGCACCATCGCGCGCGGTAACCCAGTGGAGCGCAACGAAACCAGACCAAAACGCATGACAGTCCATTTCATCGGCGCCGGACCAGGGGCCGCCGACCTGCTGACGCTGCGCGCCGTCGCGCTCCTGGGGTCGTCCGAGGTATGTCTGTACGCCGGCACGTATGTCACCGACGAGGTACTGGCGCATTGCCCGGCCGGCGCGACACTGATTGACACCCAGCACCTCGACTTGGACCAGATCACCGAGCACGCAGCGCGGGCACACGCTGCCGGCCACGATGTCGCCCGGCTGTGCAGTGGGGATCCGTCGCTCTACTCAGCCCTGGCCGAGCAGACCAGGCGACTGGATGCCGCCCGGGTTCCGTGGGACGTGACTCCCGGCGTACCGGCGTACGCCGCAGCGGCCGCACTGCTCGGCCGCGAGCTGACCGTTCCGGAAGTCGCGCAGACCGTCATCCTCACCCGCGCGCAAGCCGACTCGACGAAGATGCCGGAGACGGAGTCCTTGGCATACTTGGCCCGCTCGCGGGCCACTTTGGTGCTGCACCTGGCGATCCGGCACACGAGACGAATTGCGGACGAGCTGGTGCCGTCGTACGGCGCGCAGTGTCCTGCGATCGTCATCGCGAACGCCGAGCAGCCCAACCAGCTCGTACTTCGCGGCACTCTGGAGACCATTGCCGGTCAGGTCGAATCGGCCGGGATCCGCCAAGCAGCAGCCATCTTCGTGGGCACGGCACTTGAGTCCGTGAATTTCGCCGAGTCCCATCTCTACTCGAAGCGTGACCGCGGAAGGCCCACCCCATAGAATATTGAGGATCCCCTTTAGCGACGGAGACCCGGATGCCCAACGGCAAGAAGCTCGCTCCCCTCGACGGTGGCGCCAAACATGCTCAGCTCAGCGAGAAAGTTGCCATGCGGGTGCGTGAGGCGATCATGGTCGGCGACTACCGTTCGCCGGACTACATCCGCACCGAACAGCTCGCCGCAGACCTTGGCGTCAGCCCGACACCGGTACGCGAGGCCCTCATGGTCCTGGCGAGCGAGGGTTCGGTCAAGTGGGAGCCGCGGCGAGGCTTTCGCGTCGTGCATCTCAGTGCCCGTGACGTACGGGACCTCTTCTTAGTGCAGGCGTACGTCGCCGGTGAGCTCGCCGCCCGAGCGACGAAAATGCTCACCGACGACGAGCTCGACAGGCTCGATGAGATTCAGGCCAACCTCAAGGCCGCCCACAAGAATGGTCGCTTCGCCGACGTCGATCGGCTCAACCACGAGGTGCACCGCCTGATCAACAACGCGGCCGACTCGGCGCGACTGGCCAACTTACTGCGCACAACGGTGCAGTACGTCCCGCTGTCGTCGTACGGCGAGATCACCGGCTGGGCCGACGCGTCCGCTCACGACCACGCGGCGATCTTCAAGGCATTCCGGGCACGCGACCCGGAGGCCGCCCGGGAGGCGATGAGCAAGCACAACAACCGCGTCGGCGATCTACTCGTGACGCATCTCCAACGCCATATAGGACTGGAGTAGCTACTCGTCCAGACCGCCGCGCTCGACCAGCTGGCGGACGATGACGTTTTGCTGGATCTCGTTGGTGCCTTCACCGACGATCATCAGCGGGGCGTCGCGGAAGTAGCGTTCGACGTCGAACTCGGTCGAGTAACCGTAGCCGCCGTGCACGCGCAGTGCGTCCAGCGCAACTTCCATGCCCATTTCGGAGCAGAAGAGCTTGGCCATGCCGGCCACCATGTCCGAGCGCCCGCCCCCGTCGTACGACTCGGCGGCGTGCCACAGCAGCTGCCGGGCGGCGGTCAGCTTGGTGCCCATGGTCGCGAGGAGGTTGCCGACGGACTGGTGCTTCCAGATCGGCTTGCCCATGCTCTCGCGGTCCTGGGCGTACTGCAGCGCGTCGTCGAACGCCGCTCGCGCCACGCCGGTCGCGCGCGCCGCGACCTGGATTCGGCCAATCTCGAGGCCGCGCATCATCTGCGCGAAGCCTTTACCCTCTTCGCCACCCAGCAGTGCGTCGGCCGGCACGCGGCAGTCGTCAAACGTCAGCTCGCAGCTCTCGACGCCCTTGTAGCCGAGCTTGGGTAGGTCCTTAGATACCTCGAACCCGGGAACCTTCTCCACCAGCAGGATGCTGATGCCCTTGTGGGCGGGACTCGCGGTGGGGTCGGTCTTGCACAGCAGCGCGACGACACCGGCCTTGCGAGCGTTGGTGATCCACGTTTTCGAACCGTTGATGACGTAGTCGTCGCCGTCCTTCTTTGCGACCGTTCGCATCGCCTGGAGGTCCGAGCCGCCGCCGGGCTCGGTGAGCGCCATGGTCGCGCGCATCTCGCCGGTCGCCATCCGCGGCAGATACTTCTGCTTCTGTTCCTCGGTGCCGTAGGTCAATATCAGCTTCGATACGACGGTGTGCCCGCCCATCGCCCCGGCGAGGCTCATCCAGCCGCGCGCAAGCTCCTCGGTGACTCGCGCGTAGCAAGGCGTCGAGACTTTGACATCGCCGTACGGTTCCGGGATCGCCAGCCCGAAGATGCCCATCTTCTTCATCTGCTCGATGAACTCGGTGGGATACTCGTTGGCGTGCTCGATCCGCTGGACATTGGGTTTGACCTGCTCGTCGACGAAGTCGCGCACGGCCTCGACGATCGCTTGTTCTTCCTCGTTGAGCGCGAGCATGCGGCTACTCCTCACAGTGACGACAGCTGACTGCATTAAATTCTATATAATCCACACTGACTAGCGCAATACGGGCCAGAGTTCGATGAGTCTCAGTTAGCGAGCCTCAGCGGGTCGGCGTCCCGCGGCGGCCCTCGACCAACTGTCGCGTCTCGTCGCCGAGCGGCGCCTGCAGTATCGCCACGACGAGGTCGATCAGCTGCGCGGTGAACAGCCGGTCGCTACGTTTCGGCCCGGACCGGGCGCGCCGCCCGAACTCCAAGTGCGCAAACCGCATCGCGGTAAACCTGCGGTGAAATGGTTCGCCGATCGTGCCCTCGGGGAGCATCGGCCTCACAAGCTTCCCCCACCGGCGCATGCTGTCGGTAGAACCGGTGAGGATCAGATGGAGCGGGTCGTTCTCGTCGATCGTCCTGGTCGCGCCGTACATCAACTCGGCGACAACGATCAGGAACGCCGGACCGCCGTTGCCATGCTTTAGTTTCGGGATCAGCGGGCGCACATAAGCCGCGGACAGCTCAGCGAGTGTCCGCGGCTCATCTGCTTCGATTTTGTCAAGAAGCGCATGTCGCCGCTGCTCGATCTCGGGATCGTGCTTCGCGATGATCGCGCGCAAGATCCCATCTCGGTCGCCGAAGTGATACTGCAACGCAGTCGCGTTCTTCTGTCCTGCGTTGCGGGTTATCTCCCGCAACGACACGCCATCGATTCCTCGTTCGGCAAAGAGCTGCTCGGCCGAGGACACCAAACGTGCCCGCGCGTCGGTGTGGAGCATTGACCTGTCCAGTTACCGGTTCGTCGCGCTACTTATCGACGCCTAGTAGCTTGCGCGCCTCGGCCGTGCGAGTCGGGATGTGTGCCGACGGCCACCGCTCGTCACCGGCCTCGTAGTCACGCAGCACTTGTTTCGCGACAGTAATCTGGTGAACCTCCGTAGGTCCATCCGCGATCCCCATCACCTGTGCGGCGATCATCATCTCCGAGAACGGCATCTCGCCAGAGATCCCGAGCGCGCCGTGTAACTGCATCGAGCGCTGCACGATGTCGTGGTAAACCTTCGCCATCGCCACCTTGACGCCGGCGATGTCCTTGCGGACCTTCATGTAGTCCTGGTACTTGTCGATCTTCCACGCCGTACGTAGTACCAGCAGCCGGAACTGCTCGAACTCGATCCAGCTGTCGGCGATCTTCTGTTGCGTCATCTGCAGGTCCGCGAGCTTGCCGTTGCGGGTACGCCGCGACAAAGCGCGCTCACACATTAGGTCAAAAGCCTTGCGGCACTGCGCAATCGTGCGCATCGCGTGGTGGATGCGGCCACCGCCGAGCCGAGTCTGAGCGATTGCGAAAGCGCCACCTTCGTCGCCGAGCAACGCATCGAACGGAAGTCGGACATCGTTATAGCGAATGTAGGAATGGCTTTGGTGGCTGGGGTCGGGACCAGCCCCGGTGCTGCGGATGATCTCCACACCGGGAGTTTCCTTGGGCACGATAAACATCGACTGGCCGTGGTAAGTGCTTTTCTCCGTATCGGTCACGGCCATCACAATGAAGAACTCGGAGTACGGCGCGTTGGAAGAGAACCACTTCTCACCACTCAGAACCCAGCCATCGCCGTCACGCACGGCCTTGGTCTCGAACAGCGCCGGATCGGCTCCGGCCTGCGGCTCGGTCATCGAGTAGCAGGAATGAATTTCGCCATCGAGCAGCGGCTGCAAGTAGCGCTTCTTCTGATCGTCCGTGGCGTAGTGGGCGAGAATCTCGGCGTTACCCGAGTCCGGTGCCTGGCAGCCAAAGACAATCGGGGCCCAGTTGGAGCGACCGAGAATCTCATTGAGAAGCGCGAGTTTGACCTGACCGTAGCCCGGTCCGCCAAGGTCGGGGCCGAGATGGCAGGCCCAGAGCCCTTTCTCTTTTACTTCCTTCTGCAGTGGCTTGAGGGCAGCAACCGCGTCCTTGTCGGACTTGTCATAGGGGTTCTTGTAGACATAGTCCATCGGTTCGACCTTGGTCCGGACAAACTCGTCCGCCCAGTCGAGTAGTTTCTGGTATTCGGCATCAGTTTCAAAATCCCAAGACATGGATTGATAATGCACTTGCATTAATCAGGAGTCAACCCCTGCCCAATCAATGGGCACAGACAGCACACTGCCGCGGCGCCTTTGCGGGCGCCGCGGCAAATGGCTTACGTCGTGTCGAACTACTTCTGGTACGGCGTCTTGTACGCCTTCGCTTCCTTCGACTCGTACTTCGCTGCCAGCGTGCTGAGCCCGCCTGGCTGCGTGGCATCTGCCTTCAGGATGAACGAGGCGCGCGCCGACGGCTCACCTTCGAGGGAGAAGTCCAGCGGCGCGGTGATGCCCTTGGTGTCCACGTTAGACAACTTCTTGGCCACCTTGACGACGCCCTCGCGGGTCAGGTCCTTGTCGTCACACGCCTTCTCGAGGATCTCGCCCCAGATCACGCCGGCAACATAGCCGTACGCCGCGGTCTTGTTCGGAGGGTCAGTCGTAGCTGCCGTGTACGCCGCGGCCACCTTCGACATCGCCGGATCCGAGAACGGTACCGCGTAGTTCATCAGCATGAAGTTCTTCAGCAGCGCCGGCGCCGCGGGAGTATCGAGCAAGGTCGCGTCAAAGGACGGGTTGTTACCGAGGAGCGGAACGTCGAGCCCCTGGTTGATGGCCTGCGCGGCGATCGCGGCGGTCTGCTTTGGCGTCGTGGTGAGGAGGAGCACCTTGACGCCCTCACTCTTGATCTTGGTGACGATCGACGACATATCGACATCGTTGGAGGTCAACTTGGCCTCGACGATAGTCATGCTGTGCTGTTCGGCGTAATTTTTGCTGCCCTCGAGACCGTTCTGGCCATACTCGCTGTCGACGTACACGTGCCCGATCTTGTCACCGTCCGCGATGATCCCCTGCTCCTGCAGGTATGCCATGCCATTGATCATCTCAAGGTCGTAGGACGGGCCGATCATCATGGCCATCGGAGTGTCGAGGTTGGAGGACGCCCACGAGTCGGGCATGAAGATGACCTTGTCGCTCGTCATGTCCTTCTTAAGTGCCGCGATCATCGGCGAGCCGACAATGCTCACCAGACCGAGCACCTTGTCTTTCATCCCGGCGTACAGCGACACGGCTTTCTCGGTCGAATACCCCATATCTTGCAAGTTCACCTTGACCTGCCGTCCGCAGATGCCGCCAGCCTTATTAACATCGTCCATCCAGACTTGGTAGCCGTGGGCGAGGCTGATGCCGGAGACCTTGAATGGCCCGGAGTTATCGGTCAGGTCGCCCAGCGTAATCGTGTCTTTAGTGACGCCGTAGTCAGTTTTTACCCCGTCATCGCCGGTCTTCGCCGCCCCGGCACCGCCGCCCTTTGTGGAGCATCCGGACGTGACCGCGAGGGCCAGAAACCCTGCGATCGCCGCAACTGCGAACCTATGGTTGTGCATTAACAAACCTCTTTCGATACGCCGTCCTCTACACAGACGGTCGCACCGCATACTTCAGAACGTGTGTTATCCGCGTCAAGACAGGCGGGCACACCGTAACTGACTTTTTACCGGGCCGACTCGGATGACGGTGATGCGTGCGCGATCCGCACTTAGGTAACGCCCTTAACGGTGAGCACACGCTCGGCTGAGTGCGGCGTACTAGCCGGTCGGCGTCGACGGCCTCGGCGGGTAGACGTCGTCCTTGACGGCAGGCAACATCGGCCCGGACTCATTCCACTCCTCGGCGCCCTTGCCTGGCGCCGGCACAATGCTTTCGCCGCCCGTGTAGACCTGCCAATGCGCATGGTTCATCTGGTGCAGGTTGAACGCCGCCTGCAGCGAGTTATAGAAACCCTGATTGTCGACAGTCTGATTGACGCTCTCCTTGATCATCAAGGCGGTTGCCGACGGGCGCTTGGCGATTCGGCGCGCAAACTCGATGGTCTTGGCTGCGAGATCGTCGGTCTTAAAGACCTTGTTGACCATCCCGAGCCGGTAGGCCTCCTCTGCGTCGATACCGTCGCCGGTCAGCAGTAGCTCCTTAGCCTTGCGCGCGCCAAACTCCCATGGATGCGCGAAGTACTCCACCCCGCACATGCTCAGCCGCGAGCCGACCGGATCACAAAAGAATGCGTCCTCGGCGGCCACGATCAGGTCGCAGCACCACATGAGCATCAGCCCGCCGGCGACCACCGGCCCGTTGACCGAGGCGATCGTGATCTTGCGAAGATCGCGCCATCGGCGCGTGTTGCTCAAGTAGTAGTGCCATTCCTGGCGCCAAGTGCGCTCGATGGCGTCCTTGGTCGCGCCATTAGTTGAGAAGCTCGGGTGCTGGTTCGGGCCGGGCTCGCGTTCAGCCAGGGAGTCCTTGGACCCAAGGTCATGCCCTGACGAGAACGATGCGCCCTCGCCGCGAAGTACGACTACCTTGACCGCATCGTCTCGCTCGGCCGCCATGAAAGCCTCGTCCACCTCGACCAGTAAGCCCCGACTTTGCGCATTTCGCTGGCGCGGCCGGTTGAGACTGATGATCGCAATGGCGCCATCGTCGATGGTTTCGTACGTGATGCAGGAGTACTCACTCATACGGTCATCCTCGCACGAT
>CAJDTT010000086.1_pt1 | contig 22015 bp, 20 predicted proteins | sample 7389841 | NCBI WGS metagenome assembly CAJDTT01 (sample SAMEA7055655, study PRJEB34461) | soil metagenome | biome: terrestrial ecosystem; feature: Peninsula; material: soil | place: Antarctica | collected 2016
TCCGAACGCGAAGAACAACGGCGTCGCGAAGAACAGCAGCATGATCGTGCCGTGCATCGTGAACAGCTGGTTGTACTGCTCCGGCGACAGGTACTGGTAGCCCGGACGCGCGAGCTCGGCACGCATCATCATCGCCATCAGGCCGCCGAGTAGGAAGAACGAGAACGCGGTGACCAGGTACATCGTGCCGATCACCTTGTGATCGGTAGTGCGTAGCACCTTGCTGAAGGTGGAGCCCTTCTTGGTAACGCGGTGCGGCGACGACGTCACCACGGTTCGAGCCGGCGTACCAATCGCCACGGTGTACCTCCCCAGTACTGCCGGAGGCGGGTGCATATCGCGTCAACTACTCATACGAATCGACGTTTCCCGCCGAGTCGGATCGTTACGCGGGGCGCGCTTTTCAAGGCACGGAGACTCGTTCGCAATCACTGGCTCTGCACTCCACGTAACGTCGAGAACGTCAAATAGTCAAGGGGCAATTCGATAACGTGGCGGCACGCTGGGTGTTCGCGTCAGCCGATGGCCTATAGGTGCGGGGTCACTTGAAGCGTTTCCGTACGATTGCGTAGTGGCCATCCGACTCTTTGACAGTAAATCCCGCGACATCAGGGATTTCGTCCCTCTAGAAGCCGGCAAGGTCTCGATGTATGTCTGCGGTATCACCGTGCAGGGCCCACCACACATCGGGCACATGCGCTTTGCGGTAGCTTTCGATATCTTGCGCCGCTGGATGACCCGCGAAGGGTACGAAGTGACGCTGGTGCGAAACGTGACTGACATCGATGACAAGATCTTGACGAAGTCCGCTGAAGCCGGTGTCGACTGGTGGAAATTCGCGTACGCCAACGAGCGGATCTGCACTTCGGCGTACGACGTACTCGGCAACTTGCCGCCGTCGTACGAACCACGAGCCACTGGGCACGTGACCGAAATGGTCGAGCTGATGCAGAAACTCATCGACCGCGGTCACGCGTACGCCGTGGATGGTGACGTCTACTTCGACGTGCGGTCCTGGCCGGCGTACGGCGAGCTGACCGGGCAGAAGCTCGACGAGCTGCAGCCCGCCGCCGACACCGACACCGACGAGCGCAAGAAGGATCCGCGCGACTTCGCGCTGTGGAAGTCCTACAAGGACGGTGAACCGCAGACCGCGTCCTGGCCCACGCCCTGGGGCAGGGGGCGACCCGGCTGGCACCTGGAGTGCTCCGCGATGGCCCGCCGCTACCTCGGCGCCGCATTCGACATCCATGGTGGCGGGATAGACCTGCGCTTCCCGCACCACGAGAACGAGCTCGCGCAGTCCTCGGCCGCCGGCGACGACTTCGCGTCGTACTGGATGCACAACGGCTGGGTGACGCTGGGCGGCCAGAAGATGAGCAAGTCGCTCGGTAACACGCTCAACGTCGACGAGCTGGTTAAAACCGTGCGGCCGGCGGACATCCGTTACTTCCTTGCCGCCGCGCACTATCGCAGCACGCTGGAGTACAACGAAGACTCGTTCGCGCAGGCTCACGCGTCGTACGCCCGGCTAGAAAACTTTGTGCATCGGGCCGCGGAACTGCACCCCGAGCCGGTGGACCTCGGGCAGGTCCAGCTGCCGACAGAGTTCGCCGCGGCCCTCAACGACGACCTTGGCGTCAGTGGCGCACTCGCCGTCATCTTCGAGGCCGTGCGCGAGGGCAACAACGAGATCACCGGTCCCGCTGAGGCGACCCGTGCCCGGCTGCACCAGGTGCGCGCCATGCTCGATATCTTCGGTCTCGACCCGCTCGATCCGCACTGGGCCGACAGCGGAGAGTCGGACCTCACCGGTGTCGTCGACGCGCTGGTAGCGCTGACCGTGACGCAGCGGCAGGACGCGCGAGCCCGCAAGGACTATGCGGCCGCGGACGCGATCCGGGACCAACTCAAGGCAGCCGGCATCAACATCGAAGACAGCGCATCCGGCACACGCTGGTCAATAGAGAGCGGTAGGTAGATGGCGGGCAACTCCCAACGTAAGGGTGCGATGCGCAAAGCTGGCACCAAGAAGGGCGCCCAGGCCGGCTCTGGCGGGCAGCGGCGCAAAGGTCTCGAGGGCCGCAAGCCGACTCCGGCCGCGAAAGACCGTTACAAGCACCCAGCCCAGAAGCGGGCACAGAGCGCAGCGCGCAAGGCCGTCGGGCGGCAGACGCGGCGTAAACCGGCCGACGCACCGGAGATGCTCGTCGGGCGCAACCCCGTAGTCGAGGCACTGCGTACCCGTGTGCCGGCGACCGCGCTCTATGTCGCCGAACAGACCGAGCTCGACGACCGTGTCAGCGAGTCGATCAGGATCGCCGGTGATATCGGGTTGCCGATTCTTGAGGTTTCCCGGCACGAGCTGGACCGGCTGACCGGCGGCATCCTTCACCAGGGGATCGGGATTGCCGTACCGCCGTACAAGTACGCCGACCCGTCCGACTTGATAGCGGCAGCGCACGCCGCCGGCGAAGCGCCTCTTCTGGTAGCGCTGGACGGTGTGCAGGATCCGCGTAACCTCGGAGCCGTCGTACGATCCGCGGCGGCTTTTGGCGCGCATGGTGTGATCGTGCCCGAGCGCCGCGCCGCTGGTATGACCGCGACGGCATGGCGTACGTCGGCCGGGGCCGCGGCCCGGCTACCGGTTGCGCAGGTCACCAACATGTCGCGCACGATCCTGGCCCTGCAGAAGGCCGGCATATTCGTCGTCGGGCTCGCCGCAGATGGCGACATCTCGTTGGAGTCCTTCGACGGGGCGACGGATCCGGTTTGTATCGTGGTCGGTTCTGAAGGCAAGGGCTTGTCTAGGCTGGTCGCGGAGAAGTGCGATCAGGTGATCTCGATCCCTATGTCGGGGAAAGCCGAGTCGCTCAATGCGTCGGTCGCGGCGTCGGTTGCCCTGTGGCAGTTCGCCAGCTCGCGTCGTTCCTGAGCCAACGGCTCGCGTCTATCGCGCGTCGTACAGAGAGGGAGTTATGTCGATAGATCTGGGCATGCCGGGTCGCCGCCTCGACCGGTCAGGCGTTGATGAGGACGCGGCGAAAAGCCTCGAGCTCAAGTTGCGTCGAACCGTCGGCGGAGAAGTCGCGTTCGACTCGGGCACGCGCGCGGTCTACGCCAGCGACTCGTCCAACTACCGCCAGATCCCCATCGGGGTGGTCTTTCCGCGTGATGAGGGTGACGTCGAGGCCACGATCGCGGCCGCTCGTGAGGTCAACGCGCCGATCCTGGGCCGCGGCGGCGGCACCGGGCTTGCCGGCCAGACCTGCAACGTCGCCGTTGTCATTGACTTCTCGCGCCATATGAACAAGGTCCTCGAATTCGACCCGGAGACCCGCCTCGCGCGCGTGCAGCCGGGAATTGTGCTCGACGACCTGCGCACTGTTACCGAAGCGCACGACCTGACCTTCGCGCCGGACCCGGCAACGCACGCGTACTGCACGATCGGCGGCATGATCGGCAACAACTCGTGCGGCACGCACTCGGTGTACGCCGGCAAGACCGTCGACAACATCGAGTCGATGCGGATCCTCACCTACGACGGGCTGAGCCTCGACGTCGGCAAACTGACCGAGGCGCGGTTCGCGGAGCTCGGGCAGAGCAGTGGGCGGATCGGTGAGATTTATCGCGGGCTAGGCGAGCTGCGGAGCAAGTACGGCGATCATGTGCGCCGGGAGTTCCCGGATATCCCGCGCCGAGTGAGTGGCTACAACCTCGATTCTCTGCTCGAAGAAGGCGGCCCGAACGTCGCGCGCGCACTGGTCGGCAGCGAGTCCACGCTCGTCACGGTCACCGAGGCGACCTTGCAGCTGGTGCAGTGGCCGCCGTACCGCCGGCTGCTGGTGCTCGGTTACGAAGACATCTTCACGGCCGCCGACTTCGCGGCGGAGTTCCGGAAGTTCCGCGGTGTCATTGGCATCGAGGGCGTCGACGACGTACTCGCCGGCTACATGCGCAAGCGCAATATGCACATGGATTCACTAGCCGGCCTGCCTGATGGCCGCGGATGGGTACTCGCGGAGTTCGGTGCATTCAGTGAAGATGAAGTCGAGTCATTCGTCGAGAACGCCGTACGTACCGCGCCGGGCAATCCGAGCATCAAGATCTGCCGCACCGCAGCCGAGCAGAAGGCGATGTGGGCGGTGCGCGAGTCCGGTCTCGGCGCGACCGCCCGGCCACCGGGACAGGCCCCGAATATCGAGGGCTGGGAGGATGCCGCCGTACCACCGGAGCGACTCGGTGAGTACATCCGGCGGATCAGTGAGCTGTGGAAGGAGTTCGGCTACACCGGCGCCTGGTACGGCCATCTGGGCGATGGGTGCATGCACACCCGCAGCAGCTTCGACCTCGCCTCGTTTGAGGGCATCAAGACCTACCGGGCCTACATCGACAAGGCCTCAGACATCTGTGTCGAATTGGGTGGCTCGCTGTCCGGTGAGCACGGTGACGGACAGGCCCGCGCGGAGCTATGGGGCAAGATGTTTGGCCCCGAGCTGATGGGAGCGTTCAAGGAGTACAAGACCTTGTGGGACCCGCAGGAGCGGATGAACCCGGGGAAGCTGATCGATCCGTTCCCGCTCGATACCAACCTCAAGCACGGACCGGATCGGCCGCACAACCCGATCGACAAGACGTCGTTCTACTTCGGTGACGAGGGCTTCTCGCTGCAGGATGCCGCCGACAGATGTGTGGGAGTGGGGCGGTGCCGGCGTACAGACACCGGCACGATGTGCCCGTCGTTCCGAGTAACCGGCGACGAGAAGCATTCGACCCGCGGCCGCGCGAAGATGTTCCAGGAGATGTTCCGCGGGGAGGTCACGCCGTCGACGTGGCGCAACAAGGATGTCGCCGAGGCGCTCGATCTTTGCCTGGCTTGTAAGGGATGTAAGACTGACTGTCCTACCAACGTCGACATGGCGACCTTCAAGTCCGAGTTCTTGTCCCATCACTACAAGGGACGGCTGCGCCCGCGTCAGGCCTACTCGCTGGGCATGATCCGCTATAGCGCGAGGCTTGCCTCCAAGATGCCGAAGCTCGCCAACATGGTGCTGAAGTCGCCGGTAGGCAAGCCGCTGCGCAAGATGGCTGGGGTCACGACTTCGCGTCCTGCGCCGGTGTTCGCCGAGCAGACGTTGCGCTCCTGGCTCGCGAAACAGTCGCTCTCGACGAACGGCGAGGACGTCGTACTCTGGCTCGATACGTTCACCAACTACCTCGGCCCCGAGGCTGGAATCGCCGCCACCAGAGTGATGGAGGCTGCCGGCGGACGCGTGCGGGTGCCGTCGGAAGACGTGTGCTGCGGGCGGCCGCTGTATGACTTCGGGATGCTGGACCTCGCGAAGAAGAGTCTGGTCAAGACGATGGTGGCGCTGCGACCGCATATCGCGGCCGGTACGCCGATCGTCGTGCTGGAACCGAGCTGCCTGGCAACGTTCCGGGACGAACTGGTCGGTCTCTTCCACGACGATCCAACGGCGCTCGCGCTGTCGCGGCTGGCGATCTCCTTGCCGGAATGGCTTGCGATGAAGGCGAAGTCGCTCCCAAAGTCCGAGAAGCCGCGTCAGAAGCTGCTCCTGCAGGTGCACTGCCACCAGGAGGCAAACGGCGGTCACAAGGCGGATGTCGAGATCCTCGAGGCGATCGGTTACGACGTCGAGGTTCTCGACGCGGGCTGCTGTGGCCTCGCCGGTTCGTTTGGCTTCAGTGCGAAGCACGCCGATGTCTCGGTGAAGGTTGCCGAGGACCGGCTGTTGCCGATGCTGGCCGCGCAGCCGGACGCGGTTGTCGTCGCGGATGGTTTCTCGTGCCAGACGCAGATCCGGCAGCTCGGCAACCGCGAAGTCAAGACGACCGCCGAACTCGTCGCGGCGGCATTCGCCGCGCAGCCATAGCGCTCTAAGTCGATGTCAGCGGCGCGGTCAGCGCAGCACCTCCACCAGCAGTACCCAGCTGTTGGCAACAGAGGCGACGAAGACCGTGAGTATGCCAGCGGACACCCAGTAGATTCCCGAGTCTGCCGCTGCTAGCAATAGGATCCCGCCGAGCGTGATCGGCATTAACTGACCGACCGCGAACACCCCACGCAGCCATGCGCCGCCGATCCATCCCGGTGGTGGGTTGCGAATCATTTGGATCGCCGAGTCCACCGCGAGAACCGTGGCCAAAAGCGCGAAGATAAGGATCTCCACTCCGAGTACGCGGTCGGACTGGCGGGGAATCAGGCCCGCCAGCGAGACGAGCACGTTGACGGTCATCGCAGCGATCGTGGCGGCTGCTCTGGACGTCATTCCCGGGATCGTCAGAATGGTCCTGATATTGACCGACATCGCGACGATGATCAGGCCGACGAGCGCGCCTCCAGCACCAGCGGTGCCGATGAAGAAGTTGTTCCAATCTTGGATCACAATCTGGATACTAAGGTTCGGAGGCATTCTCGTGTCCATCGGTCGGCGCCTGGGTACGAGCCTCGAGCGAGGGAGCGCTTCACGCGGACTGACCCTGCTCCGCTAGTCGTTATCCTTCCCAACCGGAAACTTCATGGGGCGGCGACCGGCTCGACGACCTCGGCGCCGGAATGCAAGCACGACCCCGCAAAGGCAGCTATCCACGCCCCGCCTCGGCGGCGCGTGCTTCGAGGTAGCGCCGTTCGGCGAGGTTGAGGGTGGTGCGGGCGGCGAGCAGGTACTGCGCGCGGGCCTCGTCGGGCTGTCCGGCCAAATCCAGCAGATGTGCCCGGACTGCGGCGATCCGGTAGTGGTCGCCGAGCCGTGGCGCTGCGAGGTCCAACGCATGCAGGCCTATGCCCGGCCCGCGCACCATGGCCAGCGCCACGATGCGGTTGAGGGTCACCATCGGGCCCGGCATTAGTGTGACCAGGATGTTGTAGAGGCCGAGGATCTGCAGCCAGTCCGTCTCGGCGGGGGTCGGTGCCTCGTCGTGGACTGCGGCGATGGCTGCCTGAATCTGATAGGGCCCGATGATCGCGGTGGGCAACGTGACGCGCAGCAGCGCGCTGCCCTCGGCGATCGCTGCGTGGTCCCAGCGGCTGCGGTCCTGTTCGGTCAACGGGACAAGGTCGCCGCCGGCTGTGGTGCGCGCCGACCGTCGCGCGTCGGTGAGCAGCATAAGGGCGAGCAGTCCGGTGACCTCGCCCGCGTCGGGAAGGTCAGAGTGCAACGTACGGGTCAACCGGATCGCCTCCGTGGTGAGCTCGACCCGGTTCAGCTGGGTACCGGAGCTGGCGGTGTATCCCTCGTTGAACACCAGATAGAGCACGTTCAGGACGGCGCCCAGGCGCGTCGCGCGATCGGCGTTGTCCGGCATAGCGAACCGTGCTCCAGCTTCGCGCAGGCGCGTTTTGGCTCGACTGATGCGTTGCGCGACGGTCGACTCCGGCACCAGCAGCGCGCGGGCGATCTCAGCCGTGGTGAGACCTCCGACCGCCCGCAACGTGAGTGCGACCTGCGACACCCGGGTGAGCGCCGGATGGCAGCACAGGAACAGCAGCATCAGCGAATCGTCTCGAGCGCTGGGAGTGGGTACGTCGGCGGCGATAGTTGCGCCCGTCGAGAGTTGCTCTCGGTGTCGGCGGGCCGTATCACTGCGCCAGATCTCGATCCGTCGACGCGACGCGACGGTGACGAGCCAACCCTTCGGGTTCTCCGGGACGCCCGTGATCGACCACTGTGACGATGCAGCCAACAGGGCCTCCTGTACGGCATCCTCGCATAGCTCGAACCCCTGGTGTCGGCGGGCGAGGGTGGCCAGAACCGCGGGTGCGAGCTCGCGCAGAAGACCTTCGATTCGCCGGTCGGGCCGGGCCGAGGTCACCCGTCGAGCACGCCGCGGTCGATGACCGGCCGCACCTGCACGTGGTTGAACGTCGCATCCGGGACCCGCGCCGCGATGCTGACGGCCTCGTCCATGTCTACACACTCCACCAGGTAGAAACCGGCCAGGTGTTCCTTGACTTCGGCGAACGGTCCGTCGGTGGCGACGATCACGCCGTCGCGGACGCTGACCTGTTTGGCCATCTCGACAGGCGCCAATCCCTGCGAGGTCACCAGATGCCCGGAGTCGAGCAACTCATCGGTTAGCGCGAAGTGCTCGCGGCCGAACCGTTCCTTCTCCTGCGCCGTCAGCGTCTCCCAGTGGGCGAGCGAGGTCGGGTTGCTCTGCACCATGATCAGGTATTTCACGGCTCTGTCCTCCAGATGGTTGCAGATATCCTTTCACTGTGATGTCGAAACTGGGGCCACGGTCTCGACCTTGTGATGAGGACGCTCAACTGGGGCGCTGGTCCTGAGGAGGACGACATGAACGACATGAACGATGAGGCGGCCATCCGCCAACTTGTAGAGGACCGTACGACCGCGATGCGGGCCGGTGATGCCGACACCGTCTGTGGCATGTACAGCCCAGAAGCCGTGATCTTCAGTCTCGCGCCACCGCTGGTGCAGCCTCCGAATGGCAGCCGCGACGTAGCCCAGATGCGAGCCTGGTTTGACGAGAAGGGTGGAAGCGTCTGGTCGCAGGTACGCGATCTGCAGGTCATCGTAGACGCCGACCTCGCGCTGTGCACGAGCCTGGAAAGCATGGGCGCCCCGCCGGACTCACCCCAGCCGTTCACCCTCTGGTATCGCTTAACCCTGGGCCTGCGGCGCCTCGATGGCAAGTGGCGGATCGTCCATGAGCACGCGTCCACCCCGTTCCACATGGACGGCTCGTTTCGGGCGGCTACCGACTTGCAGCCATGAGATGTAACCACCCTGATCACGCCGTCGTCTCAAGCGGACCCGGCGAGCCGAACAAAGCCCCGCACGTCACGTGCAGGAACAAGCCAGGCGGCCTCAGCCGCCAGGGAATAGAGGAGATACAGATGCAGATGCAGATGAAGCTCGAGCTGGTGCCGATTCCGGTCACCGACGTCGACCGCGCCAAGACGTTCTACACCGAGCTGCTCGGTTTCACCGAGGACGTCGACGTGCGGCCGGCGGAGGGCGTGCGCGTAGTGCAGCTGACACCACCGGGATCTGCATGCTCTATCGGCATGGGCACCGGCCTAGCCGCATATGATGACAGGACGCCCGGCACGATCAAGGCATTGCACCTGGTGGTCAATGACATCGAGCAGGCCCGCGCGGAGCTTATGGGCCGCGGCGTTCAGGTCAGCCCGGTGCAGGACGTTGGCGGCGGAGTCAAGTACGCCTCCTTCAGCGACCCGGACGGCAACACCATGACGCTTCAGGAGATGTCCTGGCGCACGGGGGACCAGTACTAGCCGACCCGGGGTAAATGAAACCGTCGTTCGAGGCGGTAGTGCCCTCCTTGGCTCCAGGCTGGCGGGGCAGACTGTGGGGAGCCCGTCTGTACATTTCTTGGAGGCAGTATGTCCGCACTCAGCGATTTCACTAGGGCCCTGCAGTCCGGTGCGATCTCGGTTATCGATCTGACCGCACCCTTATCGTCCAGTACGCCGGTCATCCAGCTCCCGCCCGAGTTTGGCCAGACTGCGACGTTCGAGCTGGAGGAAATCAGCAAGTACGACGACCGCGGCCCGGCTTGGTACTGGAACAACTTCCGCTCTGGTGAACACACCGGTACCCATTTCGATGCGCCTAACCATTGGGCGACCGGTAGGGATCTCGGCGATATAGCGTCGGTCCCCGTCGAGCGGCTGATCGCGCCGGCCGTCGTGCTCGACTTCAGCGCACAGGTCGCGGATAACTCGGACTTCCTCGTCGAGATCGACCACATCAGGGAATGGCAGTCGCAGCACGCACCGCTGCCGGATGGCGGGTGGATGCTCGTGCGCACGGGTTGGGATGCGCGATCGAGTTCGCAGGAGAAGTTTGTTAATGCCGACGAGAACGGGCCGCACACGCCAGGATTGTCCGGCGACTGCGTCCGGTGGCTGGCCGAAGAGACGTCGGTGATCGGTCTCGGAGTCGAGACGGTTGGTACTGACGCGGGCGCCGCGCACTCGTTCGACCCACCGTTTCCGTGCCACGCCAACCTGATGGGCAACGGTAAATATGGCCTGACGCAGCTCCAGAACCTCGCGCAGCTACCTCCTACCGGAGCCGTGATCATCGCCGGACCGCTGCCGATCGTCACGGGTTCAGGTGCGCCCGCCAGAGTGCTGGCGCTCGTGGAACGCTGATGAATGTCGCACAGGCCGTCGGCGAAGCACTTGTCGAGGCGGGCATCGATCACGTCTTCGGAGTTGTCGGCTCAGGCAACCTGGAATACACCAACGCTATGGTGCACGCCGGTGCCCGATTTGTCGCGGCACGGTACGAAAGCGCCGGCACGACGATGGCCGATGCATTTGCTCGCACAACGGGCCGCCCGGCCGCGGTGACACTGCACCAGGGGTGTGGGCTGACCAACGCGATGACCGGCATCACTGAGGCGGCCAAGAGCGGAACCGCTCTGGTGATCGTGGTCGCCGAGACCGATCAACCGGACTCCAACTTCTATGTCGACCAGCCGGCGCTAGCCGAGGCGGTCGGCGCCGTGCCGATGCGCGTCACTCACGCGCGAACCGCTGCGGCAACAGCGCGTTCCGCGGTGGAGTTGGCAGTGCGGGACCGTCGTACAGTCGTGCTCAACGTGCCGTTGCACCTCCAGCCGGAGGAGGCAGGCTCCGCCGCTGTCGCTACCCCGACGACCGCTGGCAGCGCCAAGTTCGAAGGCGATTTGGACCGGTTCGTGACAGCTATCCGGACCGCCCGGCGCCCGGTGTTCATTGCCGGCAGAGGCGCGCGTGGCGCAGGCGTCGAGCTAGCCGCAGTCGCGGAGCAGTGCGGCGCGTTACTGGCTACTTCGGCTGTTGCCAAAGGGATGTTCACCGGCAACGACTGGTCCCTCGGGGTGTCGGGAGGGTTCTCCTCACCGCTGGTCGCCGAGCTCATCCAAGGCGCCGACCTGATCATTGGCTGGGGCTGTTCGCTGAATATGTGGACGATGCGCCAGGGAGCATTGATCGGCCCGGGAGCGAGCGTCGCCCAAGTCGATATCGATTCGGGCCGGATCGGGAAATACCGCGCCGTTGGCCCGACCGTCGTGGATGACGTGCGACGAGCCGCGGTTCGCGCGGCCGAGGCCCTTGGCGACTGGACCGCAGAGGGCTACCGCACGCCGCAGGTGCGCGCCGATCTCGCCGCTCGTGGCCGATGGCGAGATACGGCGTACGACGACATCAGTACCGACGAGTTCATCGACCCGCGGATCCTCACCACGCGGCTGGACGATCTGCTGCCAACCGACCGGGTCGTGTCGGTCGATTCGGGCAACTTCATGGGCTACCCGAGCGCGTTCCTCGACGTACCGGACGAACAGGCATTCTGTTTCACGCAGGCGTTCCAGTCGATCGGCCTCGGTCTGGCGACCGCGATCGGCGCGGCCTTGGCCCGGCCGGACCGACTACCGGTCGCGGCGCTCGGCGACGGTGGTGCGCTGATGGCGGCCAGCGAGCTCGAGACGGTCGTGCGGCTTGGCCTGCCGATGGTGGTGGTCATCTACAACGACAGCGCCTACGGCGCCGAGGTGCATCACTTCGGTCCGCACGGGCACGATCTGAGCACGGTGCAGTTTCCGGAGACCGATTTCGCGAAGATCGCCATCGGCTATGGCTTCGACGGGATCACGGTACGGCGAAGCGCGGACCTCGACGTGCTCAGCGACTGGCTAGCCGGCGACCGCGCCCGGCCGCTGCTCATCGACGCCAAGGTCGTTCGCGACCAGCCATCGTGGTGGCTCGAGGAAGCGTTCAAAGGCCACTAGCCGATCAACTGGGCAACCGAGTAGATGACGAGTCCGGCGAGCGCGCCAACCACGGTGCCGTTGATCCGAATGAACTGGAGATCGCGGCCGACTTGTAGCTCGATTCGCTTGGACGTCTCGACCGTGTCCCATCGCGCGACCGTGCCGGAGATGAGGTCCGCGATGTCACCTTTGTACTGATCCACGACGTACAGCAGCGCACGTTCGACCCAGCTGTCGATCTTGCCCCGCAGCGTGTCGTCGGTGGTGAGCATCGCGCCGAATCGTATGATGGTCATCTCGATCTGCTGGCGCAGAGGCGATTCGGGATCGTTGGCAAGACCGACTAGGTTGCGTTTGATGGCCGACCACAGCGACGCGGACCATTCTTTGACCGCCGGGTGGCTGAGCACGTCTTCCTTGATCGCATCGACCTTGGCCGCGGTGGCAGGGTTGGTGCGCAGTTCTTCGGCGTACTCCTTGATCCGGGCGTCGAACTGACGCCGCAACTCATGGTCTTCATCGACCGACACGTCGTGGATGAAGCTTTGTACTCCGGTGAACATCTTCGTGAAGATCCGATCGTCCACCCAGTTGGGCACCCAGTCGGGGGACTCTTCGGAGACCTTCTGCCGAAAGACGGCCTTGTTTTCCTCCAGGAACTTCGTCATGCCCTTCAGGGCCGCGGTCAGCATGTGCTGATGGTTGCCCCCGTCGACGGCGATATCGATGACCTTGGCGAGCAGCGGCGCGGCGGGAGTAGCACGCACCCGCGACACGATCAGGGAATCGAGCGCGGCCTGTACGTCGTCGTCGTTCATGATCTCAGTCGCGCCTTCGATCGCGGCGCCGATCGTGTCGCCGAGTCGGCGGGCGTTGGCCGGCTCGGCGATGAAGTGGCCGATCCGCTGTGAGACGCCGATCTGCCGCAACTTGTCCGCGAGCACCGGGCCGGTCAAGAAGTTGGACTGGACGAACTCTCCCAGGCTTTCGCCGATCTGGTCCTTCTTATTAGGGATGATCGCGGTGTGCGGGATCTTCAGCCCAAGTGGATGCCGAAACAGCGCGGTGACCGCGAACCAGTCCGCGAGTGCGCCCACCATGGACGCCTCGGCTGTCGCCTGCACATAGCCGACCCACGCTGGTGCGGCATTCTTCTGCCAGATCACGCAAGCGATGAAGACCAGGGCTGCCAGGACTAACAGCCCGGCCGCGATAGCTTTCATCTTGCGCAATGCACGGCGTCGTTCGGCGTCGCCGGACATAGCCGGGACGGTGAGACCGACCGAGGTCGCCGGCATCGGCGCCTCAGTTGGTTCGGCGATCGTCTCTGCGAAATGTTTTGCCACGCCGGTAAGCCTATGGCCGGAACGGTTACCGCCGCAGCCGGTTACCGCGCACCAGCGATCGACGTTTGCTCGAAGGCCCCGCTGGGCCAGTTCCAGTTGATGTCATGCAGACGGCTTGACGAACACGCACCCGCCGTAGTGGCGTTCGGGCAGCAGACACCGCCGATCACTGGCGAGGTGCACGTTACTGCAGCGGTGCCGCGCGGCGTCCTCCTGGCTGGCGTGGCGATCGTGCATGCTCGGATGTTCCTGCGCTCGACGCGCAGTCGCTCGTGGTGGAGTCATCCCGTCCGAAGGGTCGAGATTGTTGCGGTTCCGATCGCTCATCTGGATCTCACCTTTTTCAGCAGGAGTCGTCCTATGACGTATCTAGTGACTCGCCTAGCGCGACTCGGCGGGTCTGTGGCCACCGGCGTCGCAGGCACGGTAAGCCATCCGCCGGGTCATCACGACGCCAGCGACCGATCCGCAGCTGTCCGGTCCGTGCCCGCGTAGCCCTGCAGCGCCTTGCGCGCCACCGCGCTACCCGTGCTGCTGACCGATGCCACGACATCCGCGTGCGCAGCGACCAACGCACCGAGCCACGCCAAACGCGAGCCCTCGGCGATCTGCTTGACCCCCGTGAGCAGGCTGGACAGAGACCGCTCGTACGCGTCGATGGTCCCAATGCCGAGCCGGGCCGTCGTTTTGACCGCCTGCCCAGCGACGCCCCGGTGCAGTACCGCGATCCCGTCATAGCTGCACTTCAAAGGATTGAGCAGGGACGAGAAGATGCCGGTGGTCGTTACTAGAAGACCTTCCGCCGCCGGCTCGACCGAGTCACGGTGTTCGCGAGAGTTGGCGGCCCCATCACTGGAGTGGGTGGTAGATGTTTGGGTCGGGCGCTCAACGACGTGGGTCATATTCCTGGCTCCTCACGCTGCGGCCCGTACGGGCGCAGTCGGGGTTGCCAGGGGCTGGGGCACTGGTGCGTATTGACGATGGTGGCCGAAGATGCCACTGCCCAAATGGTACCCAGAGATATCCGCGTAAATCAACTGGTCATCGGTGAAAACTGATCTTCCGCTGAAAGAGTGTTTCCCTTATCGGGCCCGTGATTCTCGTCGACTGATCACTCGCCGCGCCAATCAGGCCCTACAGGGATCGTATCCGCTGCGAGACGAGCAGATCGGCGTCTGTGAGGCCCCTGGTACGAAGGTGCCGGTCACTGGCGGTCGAGGCAGAGCCTTGGAGTGGACAGGCGTGAGATACTGACAAGTGAACTACTACGCATCTTAGTGTGCGGCCCTTGAGCCCGCCCGTCTGCTTGGAAGCCCTCTAGTGACTTCAAGCCTTGGCGAAAGGGTGCGGCTGGCATGTGTGCTAATCGAAATATATTACGCCCGGCGCGGGCACGCAGCGGTGGCCGGTGGTGAGTGATTCGGCTGCCGACGCCGATCAGCCGGTGTCGTCGGTGGCGGGCCTACGCGAGATGCTGGCCGCGACATTACGCGATGGGACCGATGCGGGCCTGGCTCCACTGGTACGAGTGGTCGGCGCCTGCGTCGAGCTGCTCCCGGTCGATGGTGCCTCCGTCTCGGTGATGTCCGGAACCGATGACCGAGAGACGTTGTATGCCAGCGACGACGTGGTCGCTCGGATCGAGGATCTGCAGTTCAGCTTGGGTGAGGGGCCCTGCTACGAAGCGTTTATGACCGGTCGGCCGGTGCTGGTCCCGGACCTGGCTACCGCGGCAGGGTTGGCGTGGCCGATATTCGCCGAGGAGATCGCCTCCGAGCCGGTTGGTGCGATCTTCGCATTCCCGCTGGCGGTCGGTGCGGCACGGGTAGGAGCGATCGACATGTACCGAACCAGCCCTGGCTCGCTACGCCCCGCCGAACTGACATTGGCCTTACAGGTGGCTGACCTGGCCAACACTGCGCTACTCGGCGCTGGGACGCACAGCGCACTACCGGAGGGCTGGCTTTCGGACGTGCCCTCGAGGCGGGCGGGAGTGCATCAGGCCACCGGAATTCTCATCGCAGCCAAGCACATCGATGCGGGCCAAGCGCTGGCACTGTTACGTGGGTATGCCTTCGCCGCGGAGCGGCTCGTCGACGACGTGGCCGCGGACCTCGTCGCTGGCCAGCTGGGCCCGGACGACATCGGCACGTGAGCTCTTCGCGATTAGGATGGGACTACGTCATGGGGCTGGGTCGGTTGCTCAGCGCTGGAGCAGGCCGGCGGGTGGCTATCGTGAAAAAGCGCAGGAATTCGGGACGGACAGCGATGATGAACCAAGTTGCCTCTGGGCATGAGGGGCGTGAGTCGCGGTTGATACGCGCGTTCGCGCAGCTAGCTGACACGTTGGTGGACGACTACGACGTCGATGAGGTCTTGCGTCAACTGGTGGAGTACTGCGTGGACCTGCTCGCCGTTGACCAGGCGGGACTGTTGTTCGCCGACCAACGCGGTGGGCTGGCGGTGCTGGCTTCCTCCTCGGAACAGACCCGGTTGCTGGAGGCGTTCCAACTGAAGATCGGTGAGGGGCCCTGTCTGGATTGCTACCGCACCGGACAGCCGGTGCGGGTAGAAGATCTCAGACGTGTCAGCGGCCGGTGGCCGGTGTTCGCCGCTGAAGCGATCAAGGAGGGATTCAACGCGGTATTCGCGGTCCCGCTGCGGTTACGGCGACAGGTGATCGGCGCGATGAACCTGTTCAGTGTCGCCCCGAGCGAGCTGAGTGAGCAAGATAGACGGGTGGCTCAAGCGCTGGCCGATACCGCCACCATCGGGATCTTGCATGAACGTGCGTTACGCCGGGAGGAGACTTTGACCGAACAACTCCAAACCGCGTTGAACAACCGCACCACCATCGAACAGGCCAAAGGCGTGCTGGCTCACGCTGGCAACTTGCAGATGCACCAGGCATTCGACGTGCTCCGCCGCTACGCGCGCGACCACCGCACCCGGATAGCCGACCTTGCCACCCAACTCGCCAGCGGCGAACTGGCTCCGCACACGGTCCTGACCCCCTCCGACGATCTGGACGCGCGGCAGTAAAACAACCCGGCGAAACTGCCGTGCATCCCCGATCTGCAGCGATTGTCGGTGAGATCTAGCGGTACTACGCCTAGGCTCGGTACTGCGCTAGGGACGTGGGCGCGGCCGGTGCTCCGAGGCGGCTGCCCGTGGGAGGGCGCCGGTGTGCATGACGTCACCGGCGACGTCGTATAACTTGCGGTTGCTGTCGCGCGAGCACGTGCGCAGCAGCGTGAACGCCTCGTTGACGGTCACTTTGTGCAGCGCCATCAGGATACCGATTGCGTAGCTGATCGCCCGGCTACTTGCTAATGCGGTTTGCAGATGCCCGGCTTGCTCCTGTGCGTGCCGGTGCTGTTCGGTCAGCGCGCGCACCCGGTGCTGCTCGGCCTCAAGAAACCCGGCGTCGCGGATCGTGGCCGACATGCGGCGGGCGGCGGTGTCCAGGAACATTCGGTAGGCCTCGTCGAGGCGCCGGTACGGGTTGATCCCGAGCACCAGCGCTCCGTCCGGCGCGCTTTGGCCGACTGCGGAAAGTGGATACACCATCGCCTCTTCCGGTAGCAGCGGGCCTAGCGGGTTGGGCTGGAACGTGCCTGACGCGAATGTGCGCTGTAGTCCGGCTACGAGCCTCGGCTGACCGCTCGCCAGCACTCGGGCGGCCGGATCCTCACCGTCGGCGTCGGTGAAGTTAGCCTGCAGCCGGGCCGGGCTCGCGTACATCCCCGTCGACGCGAGACACTGCGGCGGCAAGATGCCCTCGCCGGCGAGGTAGATCCACGCGCACGGGATCACCGAGCGGTCTTGACCAAGTACGCGCATCAGCGCGTCGCATGCCGTTGCGGGCGTTCGCGCGGTGCTCAACGAGATGCCGCCGAGCTCACGCAGCAGCCGCTCCCGGCGCGTGAGCAGCACCTCGGCGGTGGTCTCCAGAGTCGTCGCCAGTACTCCGCCAATATTTCCGTCGGGGCCGGTGATCGGGCTGGCCGAGACCGTCCAGTAGGTCTGTTCCTGGTATCCGGAGCGGGTCACCTGGAGCGGGTAGTTCTCCACGTGCCGCGCACCGTGCCCTTCCAATACCGCGCGCAGCGCTGGTTCGTCGGTATCGCGTCGGTCGGGCCAGGCCTCGGCCCAGGGCCGGCCGAGGACATCGAGATGCTCGGCGCCGAGGTTGACGCGGGCGGCGTCGTTAAAGATCCGGATCAGCTCCGGGCCCCAGTCGACCTCCATCGGCATCGGGCTGGCGAGGATGATCTGGAGCGCGGTGCACAACTGGGCGGGCCACTCTGATACGGGTCCTAATGCGGTTGCGGACCAGTCGATTCCACGAAGCCGCGCCTGCGTCGGATCGGCTCCGGCGAACAACCGCGCGGCTATCTCGCCTCGATGTTCCATCGCTACGCCTCCACCTGCGGTCAGCAACCCCACCTCACGGTAGTGCGACTAATGTCGCACGTCACATAAATTCCCTCACCTCCGGTGTACCACTCGTCATGTCGGGCAGTTGACGTGGCCGTGGAATGCTCGTAAGTTACCGCTACTGCCTCCTCGTGCGCCACGATGCCGTGCGCCGGGACTTACGCAGTGCGGATGCCTCAAACCCCGGCACCCAGTACGCCCCTTACGGGGTCCTGGAGGTATGGCCGGTCATGCCATCGATAATCACGCGCGCTCCCAGCCTTTGTCGGCGCACGGCTGGACGAGGTCGGCGGGCTGACGCGCCTTTCGGTAAGGCGCTCGCAGCATCCGAAACGACTCGTCGTGCGTGCCACGACGCCGATCATCGGACGGCGAGCCGGTGAGCGCCGCATCGCCCGCCGTACGCGGGACTGGTCGCGTCGATGTGCGCGCCTTGGCCCAGCGAGTGCTGGACTGTCCGGCGGTGATGGGCCTCGGTGACGAGATCGCGACATTCCGCTGTGGACGCAGAATCGAGGGAGTGCGGGTGCGCGGCGAGGTGGTGCTGGTGCATGTGCTGGGCCGCTACGACGTGAGCGTCGATGCACTGTGCGCGCAAGTCACGGCGGCGGTACGCCCGCTGGCACCAGGAAAGACGATTGATATCGCAGTGGTCGAGATGGTCGAGCCGTACCCGTTGTACGCCTCGGACGATCACGACGAGGCCTGCTGGTGGTGGCCGCCGAACGAAGCCCCGTGAGCCGCGCTGTACCCATAATCTCGAGCTAACCAACCGAACCAGGAGACACGCATGAACCGTCGCAGCCAGCCCCAACCCGCCCACAACGACCCACTGCCGAGCGAGACCTTGTCGGACAGGACCCTGCTGTCGTTACGCCGGCTCATCGTGACCGATCTCGCGCAGCGGCGTGCGAACTATGACCAGATGGTGGCCTCGCTTGATCACGCGTTGCGCGACAGCCACGCCAGCGCGGGGGAGGACGCCGCCGACATAGGCAGCAGGGCATTCGAGAACGATCAGGCGCGCCACCTTACAGCAAGTCGGCGTGAGCACATTGACCAGCTCGAACAAGCGTTGCAACGCATAGATGAAGGCTCCTACGGTCAGTGCGAGGACTGCCGGGCGGCTATTCCTACCGCCCGACTCCGCGCGTACCCGACCGCGACGCTGTGTGTCGCCTGCAAGGTCTCTGCCCCGCACCGGTGACCGCACGGGCAGCCTCACTTGCTTGGTGCGCTCCACGCCGACCGGAACGAGACGCCTAAGGTGCGGTGGGTCGCGGCGGCGCACCGCCGAGCAGCATGGCGGTGCGCCTGTTAGTCGGGGTCGGCCTCAAGCTGCAGCCGGCGGTGCACGATGTCCGCGGCGACCTGTGCGATGTCTCGTCCCTCACTGAAGGCGTGCGCGCGCAGCCGGGCGAATGCGGTCTCGACCGAGACAGCCAGCTGTACGGTTAGCATCCCGATCGCCTGGTCGACCTGGCGCCTTCGCGGCCTCGTCGCGGTGAGCCACCGGCCGAGCGCTGATGTTTTTCCCGCCGGCGAACCCACGGCCAGCAGGGTCTCGGTCATCAGTTCCAGCGCGGCGCGGGTCCACGCGAGCTCGGTCGCTGTGAGCGCCCCTAGCACGCGGCGATAGATCGTGGCCACGCCCAGGGGTACCGCGCCGCCGGGCAGCGGGAAACAGGACACGGCCCCGAGGGCTAGCCGCGCTGCCCGTGCGTGCAGGATAGGCCAGCGCGCGGACACCGACTCATCGGTGATGTCCGCCAGCAGCACCGGGCGCGAAGTGGTGAACGCGTGCAGGCCAGGCCCCTCACCGAGGTTGAACTGGGCCTGCTCAAACCGTGCGATGAGCGGGTCGCTGACGTAGAGCGACTCCCGATGACTGTCCGAGGTCATGATCGTCACCGACGCGCCATCGCAGGGCGCCGCGCTGGCCACGGCCGCGCAGATGCGCGGCGCCGCGGTCTCGGTCTGGTCCTCATGCAGGATGCCCGCGATCTCCGCACGCACCAGTTCCAGGCTTTTCACTCGTAGTACCCCAAGCAGTAGCTCACCGAGTTGTCTGCCCGAGACTCGCGGCGAGTGGGCCCGTGCAGCACGCGACCGGCGATTACGTGCCTGGCACGCCCCCGCTGGTCGTGATCGATGACTGATGGACCGTGTAACCCCCTACTGGGCCATGCTAGGCGGCAACCGAGGTCCACGTCCTGCTTTTGCGGGCTGCCTTGCCGCCGGATCCCGGTCCGCACGGCCGCGAAGCATCGGAGATCGACTATCTGAATTCGTCAGGATCGGGATAGTGTTCGGATGCTGCAGTGAGGCGGATACTGGCCTCGAATACGCAGGGGAGTTCCGCATACTTGCGCCATAGTGGCGCATGACTGAGGAGGACATCCGATGTATCTGACCCAGGCTCTGCACCGCAACCGGCAGCAGCAACTAAACGCGCCGAGCACAATTTTCGGTGAACGCACGCGCACGCACGGCGAGACTTACGACCGGGTCGCGCGGGCCGCCGGTGCGCTCCGCGGGCTGGGGATCGGCACGGACGACACGGTCGCGATCTTGTCGCTCAACTCGGACTACTACTACGAGATTCTCTACGCAGTGTCCTGGGCAGATGCTGTCTTCGTGCCGGTCAACATCCGGTGGAGTATCGCAGAAATTGCATACTCGCTGGACGAGACGGGTGTTGAGGTGCTCTTCGTCGACGACACTTATGCGGCCGTCGCCGCTGAACTGCTCGCCGCGTGTGCGAGTCTGCGAACCATCGTCTACTTCGGTGCCGGGGAGGTCCCCGAGGGGATCAGCCTCGACTACAACAGGCTGGTCGAGGACACCGCGCCAATCGAGGACGCGCACCGTCGTGGCGACCAGCTCGCCGGTCTGTTCTATACCGGCGGCACGACGGGTTCGCCTAAGGGCGTGATGCTAAGCCACCGCAACCTGATGACCTCCGCGATCGGGTCGTCCACCGAACAGTGGCTGCCTTATCGAGGTCGTCTGATGCATGCGGCGCCGATGTTCCATCTGGCCGACCTGGCGTCGGTCATTGCCCAGACCTCGCTCGGCGGGTCGCACGTGATTGTGCCGATGTTCGACCCCAGCGCCGTGCTCGCGACGATCGTTAAGCATCAGGTCCAAGCGGCGTTGTTAGTCCCGACGATGTTGCAATGGCTCGTCGACGATCCGCATGTCGCCGAGCACGATCTCTCCAGCGTGACGCACATCATCTATGGCGCCTCACCGATGCCCGAGGCACTTCTCGGTCGAATACGCCGGACCTTCCCGAACGCGATATTTACCCAGGCGTACGGCATGACCGAGGTCTCGCCGGTGGCGACCTTGCTCAACCACGCCGCACACGACGATCCGATTCGGCGGCGCTCGGCCGGAATCGCGGCCACACACAGCCTGGTCAAGATCGTCGATCCGATGGATGTAGAGATGCCGCGGGGCGAGCCGGGTGAAATCGTCGTCGGTGGCGACCATGTGATGATGGGCTACTGGAAGAAACCCATGGAGACCGCCGAAGCGCTCCGCGGTGGGTGGATGCACACCGGTGACGGCGGCTACATGGACGAGCACGGTTATGTATTCCTGACCGACCGCCTCAAGGACATGATCATCACCGGCGGGGAGAACGTGTACTCGATCGAGGTCGAGAACGTGATCGCGAAGCACCCCGCGGTCGCCACCTGTGCCGTTGTCGGGCGTCCTGACGAGACATTCGGAGAGCGGGTGCACGCGGTCGTCGTACTTGCACCCGGTCAATCGCTGACTCTAGACCAGCTGCGCGAGCATTGCCGGTCCGAGCTCGCGACCTACAAATGTCCGCGAAGTTTGGAGCTACGCGCCGAGATGCCCATGTCTGGTGCGGGGAAAATCCTCAAGCGTGAGCTACGGAAGCCTCCCGACGAGGCGGGATCCTAAGACGCGCAACCCGGACTGGCCACCGAGCACCACGATGGCGGGGGCTCTGCCCTTGGAGGTTTCGGGCCGCGGGCGTCACGACCGAGGCGCTCAGTCCTCCCAGATCGTGCACACCATCGTGCCGTCGAGGACGGCCGAACCGAGCGACACTCCCTTGAACGTCACGCTGCCAGCGGCGTAGCTGATACCACTGGGCTGTTGCGCGACGTGCGGTTTACCTTGGCCCAGCTTGGCCATTGCAAACTGGGTGCCCTTGGCCTCGACCAGCGGTGGCTGATTGTTCGTTTTGCCGATGATGTGCTGGACGTTGTCCGGCGTACCCGAGCAGTACACGTCAGTTGGCTGGAGCACGGTCTGCTGGCCGTTGACGGTCAGTGTCAGCTCGGAGGCAGCGGGCGACTCGTTGGGGACGGCAGGCGCTTCCGAGGACGGCGGGGGTGAGGTAGGCGCCTGCGCGGAGGTGGTGGGCGCCTTCCCGGACGATGCGCTCGGGGCCGAAGCCGAGTCGTTGCCGGTGG
>CAJDTT010000078.1_pt2 | contig 21660 bp, 20 predicted proteins | sample 7389841 | NCBI WGS metagenome assembly CAJDTT01 (sample SAMEA7055655, study PRJEB34461) | soil metagenome | biome: terrestrial ecosystem; feature: Peninsula; material: soil | place: Antarctica | collected 2016
CCAGTCGCGAGGTTGCCCCGGAAGCGGTCCGGGCAGTCCAGAACGAGCGCTGAACGCCACGACGCTCGACGGCGAGCGCACGCAGGCTCGACGTACGGATGGCCGCGGGGACGATCTCGATCGGATCGACGGCGATAGCCTCCAGACGGCTGTTGACCGACACCTCGCGCGCTCAGTGCAGATTGCTAGTGCTCTTCTTTGCACAGGTCAGGCGAATGGTACGACGGTTTTGACGGAGCGTCCTGCGTCGCTAGGAGGGCCTACTTGAGGACCTTCTTGTTCATCGTGAGCCCGGCGGTCTCGCCCGCATCGCTCGCACCGTGCACGGCACCGCGCTTCTCGGTCGGCGGGTTCTTTCCGGTCACCCAGCGTGACACTTCTTCGGCGCTGCGTTCAGCGATGACCCGTACGGCGATGACGCTCATGGCGGTCAGCGCGGCCCACATGAGCGCATCTACGACGCCCGGCTCATCCACGGCGGGCGGTTCTTCGCCGTCCTTGAGAGCCTTTTTCTTGGCTTTGAGCTGTTCCTTGTGCCGTTTGGATGACGGTGGCTCGGTCCCGGTGGCACCGCGCCAGGAGGCTTCCATCTTCTTGGAGATGAACGACTGCACGGGGATCGCGATGAGCGCGCTTATTACTTTCGAGCCCAGTCCGGCCACGGGATCTCCCTCTTGATGTCGTTGCCTGCACGTTTTGTCGCGTTGTGCAGCCTCAACCGTAACGGGTCGATAAGTACGCCGTCGATGTAGGAGTAGTCGGGGGGGTCGGATTCGGGTGGCGCGCTGGGAAGCCGCGGCACGCCGGGCTCGTATTGGGTCCGGTCGGGAGGCGACTTATAAGCGGACTTCCGTGGCCCGCGACGCCGAAAAGCGCCACGCGAGTGGACTTGCGAAGGTCAGTTCGTGACGGATCGGCGGGACTTCGCGACGGATCGGCGGGACTTCGTGACGGATGGGCGGGGTTAGTTGGGGATCGCGGGCTGGGCGAGCAGTCCGGCCAAGATGGCGGGATCTTGCGCGGCCATCCACTTCAGGACGTTTTGGTACGTCGTGCAGACGGTCTCGGGCTTTGTGCAGACGCGTCGTGCAGACGGTCTCGGGCTTTGTGCAGACGTCGGCCATGAACGCGTCAATGGCCGGGTTGAATGCGTTTCCAGACCAGTTGTTGAAGTGGTTCCCGATGACCAGTGGTGCCCGGTTGCCGTTTAAAGCGGCGGCGTACATCGACTGATAGGTATCCAGGACTTTCTTGGTGAACTCCGGTGCGCGGGCCGGTTCGTCCTTCGCCTTGTTGAACTTGTACCAGAAGTTGTAGTCCATCGCGATGACCTTGGTGCCCAGCGCGGGCACCGTAACGCTCGGCATCCAGAACTCCCAGACGCCGTTGATGAGGGTCGGCCATTGGATCCCGTTGCTGGTCTTGCTGGTGTCGTAGCGCAGGCCATGAGACAGCAGGGCGGGGAAGTACTGGTCGGAGTCGCCTTCCAGGCACGGCGTGCGTTCGCCCTGAATGTCTGCGGGTGTGACGGTCAGCTTTGGGGCGTCGGTGTAGCCGTTTACCTGCGCATAGTTGGTCAAGAACCCGAAGAACTGGTCGAGCTCGCTGTTCCACGCCGCGGTGTCCCACTGGTTGCCGCCGGGTTCGTTGCCGGCGCAGAAATGCCCGTTGAAGTGGGTGCCGATCTCGTGCCCGGCGGCTTTCGCGTTGTTGAGGTCCTCGATCATCTGGTAGACGTTTTCTTTGGTCCCGCCGAAGCCAACCGAGGACTTGCCGGCGGCGTGACCAGGTCCGGTGTACGCCGACTTGTGCGCGTCATCGAGCAGGTACAGGCCGGTGAGGAAGCCGGTGAACTGGGCGTTGACCTTCTTAGCCGTGGCGCTGAATGACACCCATTTTTGGTGGCTGCCGGCTCCGCTCCATCGAAGCTGAAGATGATGAACTGTGGCGGTTTTTCGCCGGGCTTGAGCGCCGTGATGTCGAAGTTCGGCCCGGCCGGGTCGGCCGGCGTCGGTGGTGTGCTCGCCTCGCTCGAGGGTGCGGGACTCTGGCTGGTGGTGCCCGTGGGTGAGGGTGACGGCGCGCTGGTCTGTGGGGTCGTCTGGTCGCTGGTGGCCGCTGGTGCCGTGCATCCCGCAGCGAGCAGCACGCTGATCGCGAGTAGAACGACCGGCAACGTCGGGTATCTGCGCATATCGGCTACCTTCTCACGTTGGTGCCGTCATCATGGCCGCACCGACGTGCCACGCTTGGTACTTGCATCGAGGCTTGTGTTCGCAGTGATTCCCGGCGTGCCTCGTGGGGTCGTCGTCGGGCGCTACGTTGCCGCGCGAGGGATCACGATGGTGGCACGCCCGGCCGTGGCACGAGGAGGAGTCGAAGTGACCAGGCGCGGTCACTGATGGTCCGGTTCTGTTTGGTCCGGCAGCTCTATCAGCCGCCGCAGCGAATGTGTGATGGCGGCGCGTTTCCGCGGATTTCTGGGATCCGTAGCATCTGTCACGGTATTGCTGATGCAGCCTTCTAGGATGAGCACGGAGGCATTCGGTGTGGAGATGACCGCGGCAGCCACGACTGCGCCGGTCGATGACCGGCCTACCCGCGCGAGGTCGCTACCGTACGCGCTGGGGGTCGTGTTTTCCGCGGCGTACGCGGTGCTGTCGCTGTCGCGTTATCACCGGTTCGCCACGCCCTCATGGGACAACGCGATCTTCGAGCAGGCGATCAAGGCGTACGCGCGCCTCGAGGCGCCGATCGTTCCCATCAAGGGCCCTGGGTTCAACATCCTCGGCGACCATTTTTCCCCGGTCCTCGTTCTGCTCGCGCCGCTCTACCGGCTGTTTCCGCACGCGCAGACGCTGCTGGTCGCGCAGGCGCTGCTGGTGGGTCTGTCTATCGTGCCGATCGCGCGGGTCGCGATGCGCACTGGCAGGGTGCCCGCGGGCCTAGCAGTCGCCGTCGGCTACGGGCTGTCGTTCGGGGTGCAAAGCGCAGTCGCGACGGATTTCCACGCGGTTGCGTTCGCGGTCGTCCTGATTGCGTTCGCGGGGGAGGCGTACGTCGAGGGCCGGTGGTCGGCGGTCGCGTGTTGGTCGGTGCCGCTGCTGCTGGTCAAGGAGGATCTGGGGCTGACGGTCGCCGTGATCGGCGTCGTAGTGGCCCTCGCCGGCGGCCGGCGGGTCGGTGGATGGCTCATCGGGGCGGGAATTGTCGGGTTCGCGCTGACGGTGCTGGTCGTGGTCCCGGCGTTCAACCCCAGTAGCGGCTATGCCTACTGGAGCAACGCGCTGGGCTCAGGCGGCGGGCCCGGTCCGCTGGGTATGTTCCTCACCGGGTGGGGAACCAAGGGACCGACGCTCCTGCTCACCTTCGCCATCACCGGGTTCCTCGCGCTCCGCTCGCCGTGGGCCCTGATAGCGGTCCCGACCCTGGGGTGGCGGTTCGTCGGTGACCGCACCGTCTACTGGGGCACTGGTTGGCACTACTCGCTGCTGGTGATGCCGGTGGTGTTTGTGGCGCTGATTCATGCCCTGCGGCTGGCGCGGGCTGGTCGGCGTAGGCGGCTGCGGTGCTACGCCCGATACGTGCCCGGACTCGTCGCGCTACTCGCGTTCGCGTTGTGCGTGCGTTTTCCGATGGGTGAGCTGGTCAGGGCCTCGACGTACCAGGCCAGTGACCGCGCGGTCGCCGCACGCGCGGTGATCGCGCTGATGCCGGTTGGGTCGAGTGTCGAGACGAACTGGGGTCTGATCACGCATCTGGTCGCGCGCTACACCGTCTATGAGGTCGCGACGATCGACGGTGCCGTCGCGGACTACGTGCTGATCGATACCCAGTCCGGTGGGCACGTCCGCAACGCCGCCGAGTTCGCCGAAAAACAGCATCCCGGCACGACGTACGTACAGATCTTCAGCGCCAACGGGTACCTGCTCGCCAAACGGACGGGCTGAGGGGTGGGCCGGCGGCCCGGCGCAAGTCGTTGTCGCGTCCGTTGTGCCGTGACTGGTGGAATCACGGCAAACTCCTCGGACTGGTCGGGCCCCAACGTAGCCGAGCACCGGCGGGGGAGTCGGACTGGGCGGTCCAGGGTGGTGCCGGGACAGTAGTTTCTCGCCGAGCCGCGGTTTAGATCGCCGCGTCGCCCGACGGCGGGACGGGGGAGGCAGCCCGGTCCAGTGGTGCTGCTAACGCGAACATATCCACGACTTTGTCCCATCGGGTGTGCCGGCCGGCCGGGAACCGGACCCATGCCCGGGTCATCTTGCGGGTGCCGTACCGCGTCTGGGCGAAACCGGACTCTGGGCGCGCGAGGCGACACGCCGCGAGGATGCCGACCGGCGACAGGACGATCCCGATGACACCGAGCACGATCCGGCCCTTCCAGATGGCTATCACCGCACACCCCAGGCCGAGCACGACGCTGAGCCACGCCCCGAGTTCGCCGTGACTGTCTTGCTGGTCAAAGGGGTTGACGCCCAGTAGCAGCAGTACGCCGATGATGACCGCGATCAGCGACGCGTCGACCGAGCTGCGTCCTTCCTTCGTCCAGTACACATCATCTAGTCGTAGCCACAGCGCGAATTCGTCAAGGGTCAGTGCCGCGCCGACGCCGAAGAACACCGCCAGTACGTGTTGCATGGGCGGGTCTGGCCGGTAGGTGAACTCCACCGTCCCGACGATGAGGAGCAGGAAGATCCCGTACACCTGGTGATGCACATGCATGCCGCCCACGCTGATGTCGCGGAAAGGGCCGCGGCCCTCGCGGATGGCCTTCGTCACGAAACGGGCGATCAAGAACGTCACGATGAAGGCACCGAGGAACCAGGCGACCAACAGCCGCCGATCGTCGAGGTCCGGGATGAAGTTGAACATGCGCATCACCTACGCCGACTGCGGCGCCCGCAGCAACCACCGATTCGCGTCATCGGGTCATTATGCGTCAGGCTCGGATGGTTTTGCTGACCTTGTAGACGGCGAGGTTTCCGGTCCTTGATCGGTCACGGTCGGCGGTGACCGTCTTCGCGTTCGATACTGCTGACCCGGGTCGCCGTCTGAGCCGCTCGCCATAGGCAGCTTGTCTAACGGTTGCCCTTTTGCCAAGCGGTGGTTTTTGTGCTGCCCAGACTTGCGTGCGCGGCTTAGCCTTGCCCGGTGTGCGGTCTGGTTGGGCTCCGCTGGTGGCGACCGATGCGCCCCGCCGCCGGCGCCCGGTCGTGTGAGAACTGCGCTGAGCCTGCTTCGTGCACCGGGACTGCCGCGAGGGTGACGACGAGCACTGCCGGCCCGGCCGGGCCCGGACCAGTCATCTCCGAGCAGCAGTGCCTTGAATAATCCGTAGACGGTTCCTGGGGGCGAGCTACCCGCGCTTGCGCCGATGGACTGCCTCAATCACGAACGGACCGCCAACGACGTTGGCCACCCTGATCGGCCAGAAGTACAGCCTGCCCTGGCGGCCGCCCTCCTCGTCCACGCCACCGAGGATGACGATCGGCACGGCGCAGACCAACACGTTCACCGCCACAAGCGCGACCGCAATACGTGCCACGGAGCGTGACCTGGCGGCGGACGGTTTGATCGCAAGTAGCCGGTACCTATCCATCGACTGGCGCGCCCGCCAGGTGGTGCGGCGTACAGGTGCAGATCATCACCGGTCAGCTACCGGAACGGTGACTTATCGGTATCCGGATCACCACCCGAGCGCCACCCTCTGGCAAGTTCATAGCCGTAGCCGATCCGCTGTGCGATGTCGCAATCTCCAGGACTATCGCCAGACCCAACCCGCTTCCGCCGCCCGGCGCGCGAGTGCGGGCGGCGTCCGCCTTGCGAAACCGCTCGAACGCGTACGGCAAGAATTCTGCGGGAAACCCCGGTCCAGTGTCCGACACAGCGATCTCGACATCAGAGCCTGCATTAGTCCGGTCGACGTCAATCCGTATGGTGCCGCGGTCCGGCGTGTTGTTGAGCGCATTGCTCAACAAGTTGTCGACCGCGCGCCGCAGCGCCCTGCCATCCGCGGTAACGATCAGATCCACCGCACATCGCTGTTCCAGGTTGATTTGTGCAAGAGCGAACCGCGACTCATGGGCCCGGACCGCGGCGCTGACAATGTCAAAGAGTTTGACAGGGTCGGCCACCCGGGTCGTGTCACCCCGATCGGCCTGGGCCAGGAACAGCAGGCTGTCAGCGAGCTCGATCAGTCGATCCACTTCCCCTCTCGCGTGGTTCACCGAATCGGCGAGCGCTTCGCGGCTGCGTCCGGGTTTGTCGGCAAGTTCAAGCTCCGTGCGCAGGACCGTGAGTGGTGTACGCAGTTCGTGACCGGCATCAGCAACGAGCGCCCGCTGGTGAACAAGGCTCTGGTACAGCCGATCCAGCAGCCGGTTGAACGTGCGAGCCAGGTCCTTGAGTTCTTTCGCGGACGGTTCGCTAACCCGGCCCGACGCGTCATTCGCGCCGAGATCGGCGGCCTCGGCCCGCATCCTGCCGACGCCGCGTAATGACAGTCCGCTCAGCACCCACGCTCCAAACCCGGCCAGTACGAGCAGGATCGGTACGCCGAACATCAACACCCGAGTAACCGCGGCCACGGCCTGGTCCGTCGAGCGGTAGCTCGCGCCGGCGACGACGAGCCAGGTCCCGTCTGCTCGGCTCACCGGCACGGCATAAAACCGGAACCGCGCGCCGGAGACAGTCGTATCGCCACGGACCGGATTTTTCAGTGCAGCAGCTCGGTGCGATTTTGGGATCAGTTCGGTTGGCAGACCCGTCGGCTCAGCCGACGCAACCGCGCCAGTCGCGTCGTAGACGACAGTGAAAGCGTCGGTCCCTTTCGTCGCCGACCCGGAAGGCTGAGTATCGGGGAAGTCAGGTGCTGCTGCCTCGCGCAGTGCGGCAACCGAGGAAGCTGCCCGCACCTCGAGGCTGCGATCAAGAGTGGTCAGTAGCGCGCTGCGGAACTGGTGCAGGAAGATGAGCACCATCAATACCAACACGATGGCCGCAACGACGGTGTACGCCGACGACAGTCGGCCGCGAAGGCTGCGTGGCCAGACGATGCGCGGTCCCGCAGGTCGCGCCCCCGGCCGTGGAGCGGCCGTTTGCTGCTCGACCGTGGTCACCGCTGATTGTCCACCGCAAGGCGATACCCGACACCGCGGACCGTCTGGATATCTTCGCGCGCATAGGGCCGGTCGATCTTTTTACGTAGTAGGCCTATGTGCTGGTCTACGACGTTGCTTGTCGCGTCGTACGCCACATCCCATACATGTTGGAGAATTCGAGTCCGGGTGAGCGCCTCGCCCGGATGCCGCATCAAGAGTTCGAGAACCGCAAACTCCTTCGCCGTCAACTCGAGCAGGTCGTCTCCGCGGTACGCCGTGTGAGCGGCCGGATCGAGCGTGAGTGTCCCGACCTCCATCACTACTGGCCGGTCGACCTCACCGCGCCGGATCAATGCTCGCATTCGGGCCGCAAGCTCAGCGAACGAGAACGGCTTAGCGAGATAGTCGTCCGCGCCTGCATCGAGACCGGCGATCCGATCGGGAACCTGGTCCCGCGCGGTCAGCATAATGATAGGCACCCAGCGACCCGCTGATCGCAGGCGACGACACACTTCGATCCCGTCCATCGCAGGCAACATCACGTCAAGAATGACCCCGTCGTAGTCGGTCTCGCTCGCCCGCCACAGTCCTTCGTCGCCGGCGTCCGCGAGATCGACGGCGTACCCCTCGCCTTGGAAACCGCGGCGCAGTAGTACGGCGAGGCGCGGCTCGTCCTCGACGATCAGCAATCGCATCGCGAGTCGAACCTGTCATGTCGCATCGGCATCGTCACATCTCTCTGAGCGCGTCGACTGGTCTGCGCGCGGCCCGTTTGGCCAGCATGCCACTCGCCACAACAACTCCTACCACCAACAGCCCGGCGATGGCAGCCAGATACAACCAAGGCGCGGTCAGCCCCTCGGGAGGCGGATCGAAAACACCATTGAGCATCTTCACCAGTGTCTGCGTCAGGGCCGCGCCGACGGCCCCGCCGATGACGAGCGCGCTGATCGTGACGATCACCGTATCGACGTGGATGAAGGCCCGGACCTGTTTCGAGGTGGCACCCAACACGCTGAGAATCGAGAAGTCGCGTCGACGTTCGGTCAGTCCTAGCCCGAGGACCAGACCACCACACGCGACCGCTAGCAATAGCCCGAAGCCGAGCTCAACCCTCGTTAGCCCGTTGAGGTCGACCGCTGTCAGGCTCGATCCGACGGCCGTGCGAGTAGTCGTGATATCGGTGACCGCCGGACCGGAGGAGCCAAGCGCGGCACGCACCTTCCCCGCAACCGTGTGCGGATTCCCGGTTGTGTTGATCAGATAGGTCGCCACCGCGGCGTCGTTCGTCTGTTGAGCGACGTAGGACGAGTTAGTGACGAAGAAACTGTCTTTTGGCGCCGTGGGAAATTCCTTGGCCACCCCGACGTAGTGGAATTTTACCGGCACTGTCTGCTGGCTGTGCGCATCCTGTAGGCGCAAGATGATCTGGTCGCCGAGGTGGAGTTGGTAGTCCTTGACGGTCTCCTGGCTGACCAAGATGCTGTCCGGATGCTGGGCCAGGGTAGCCATCAACTGGCTCGCTGTTCCGCCGGTGAAGTACGCGTCCTGGAGCTTAGTAGCGTTCGCGATCGACCCGGGCTGTACGCCGTACAGATCCTGCAGGTCGCTGCCGATAAACGCATAGCGATGCATGAGCGGCTCAACCGTTGCGACTCCCGACACCTTCGCCAACTTCTGTCCTGTGTCGGCGGGCAACGTCGTACCAGGAGGCACGGTCACTGCGACATCAGACCCATTGGTTAGCCTGGCGTCGACCTCGGCCTGAGCGTGATATGTCGCGTTGAAGGCCGCCGTACTGGTCGCGAACGCCAGCGCGAGACCGGCAAGTACACCGGCCCGCGCGAGGGTGCCGCGACGGCGAACGGCACTCGTCGTCGCGAAGCCGGCGAGTGTTCCGGACATCGGACGGACCATCGAAGTGATCGCGCGCCGACCGCGTCGCAGTAGCAAGTCGATGATCCGCCAGGCAAGCAGACCGAGCCCGACCCACAACATTGCCGGCCCGACAAAGGCCCAGTAGTCGACCGATATCGTGGGCACGCCCTCCGGTGCGAGTACAAGGTTGTATCCGGTGCGGCTAGTAATCAGGTACACCACGATCCCGCCGACGGTGAGCACAATGTCAAGACCGAGCCGCAGTGGAAGCGCAACCTTGGTCGAGCGGGCTACCTCCGACACCTGTTGGCCAGCCGAAAGAACATTAGTGCGTCGAAGGTCGCGGTAGGCCGGGACCAAGATGACGATGAGCGCGATAACGATGCCGGCGATCGCAGCGATCACAGTCCACCACGATCCGACAGTCGAACCGAACGTGACGGCACCGAAAACGAACGTGCCGATCACCAAGGCCGCGAGACAGCCGATCAGGCTGCCAGTGACTCCGATTAGGGTGCCTTCTACGGCTGCGAGGCGCATGATGTGCCTTGTCTGCGCTCCGCGCAACCGCAGTAGAGACCGCGCGCGGCGCCGGCGTGGCTCGCCGGACGCGGTCACGACGAAGGTCAGCGCGATCGCCAGAGCGGCGCCGGGTAACGCAAGAAAAACGAACAACACTTGCGCGTAGAGAGCGTCCGAACGCGCGGAGTCGAGGCTCGCCGCCAGATTGTTGCCCACCTGCCCCGCTCCCGCGAGCTTTGACTCGAGATGGTGCGCCTGGCTGAGCACAGTCGCGTAGGCAGCTGCCGGGTCATGGGAAAGATTGCGATCGCGAGCGACATGTATTTGGGTCGTCACATTCTCCGCTGCCGAGGCAGGTGCCCCTTGGTAGCTGGCTGCCCATTGATCGTGCGACAGGATCATGACGTTGTCCGGCGGCGCGGAGGCCTGCGCCGCCGGCGGCGCGCCTACCTTCTGAAACATGCTGTCCAGATGCGGAAGGTCCACGATACCGCCGACCTTCACTTCCAGCGGAGCGCTCCCGGGCCGGGCAACCTGCACGGTGTCACCCACGCGCGCGGCTAGATTGCTCGCCGTCTGCTGCGCGAGCAGACCCACGGGCGCGCCGCTGCTCGGCAGATCAAGGCTTCCACTCAGGAGCCGTACCTGTCCGGGAAACATTGATGCGTAGCCATTCGGTACGCCGAGGACGCGGGCGACACTCGTCGACTGGGCAGTGGGGGAAGCGGTGCCGGGCGCGGTCGTCGTGGCGCTGAGCCCTGGGCTCGTGGCATAGCCGACTTCGGCGGCCTTGACCGTTCCCGGCTCTGCGCGCACCTTCGTCAGTACGCTGGCGGCGTCCGCGCCGGGCGCAACCTCGACCTGCCAATCGACACCGATCCCAGTAGTGGCCTGCTTCGTCATGGTCGCCTTAGCCGCGGACATGAAACTGCCGAGGCTCGCCAGAAGCGCGACCGCCACGGCGATACCGACCGCCGTACCCAGGAGCCTTCCGCGTTCACGGCGGACGAGTCCGATGCACCAACTGCTGATCATCTACTTACACCTCGGTTCTGCAGGGATCCGTCGTGGATCTCCCATCGCGTCGTGCATCGTGCCGCGACACCTTGGTCGTGGGTCGCCACGACGACTGCCATACCGGACCGCGCCGCGTGTTCCAAAACGACGTCGAGCAGCTGCGCGGCGGTGCGGTGATCCACCTGGCCGGTTGGCTCGTCCGCCAGAAGCACCGATGGTTCGGTCGCGAGGGCGCGGGCGAGGGCGACTCGCTGGGCTTGGCCGCCGGAAAGCTCTTCGGGAAGCTGTGTGCTCAGCTGCTCCAGGCCGAGCGACTCCAGCATCGCGGTGGCCCGGACGCGCGCGTCCGATGCGCTCACGTCCGCAAGCACCAGTGGTAACTCGACGTTCTCGGCAACGTCGAGTGCGCTGATCAGGCTCGGCGCTTGGAAGGCTACGACGACTTTGCCTGGCCGTTTGGTCGGATGCGCGCGGAGCGCAGGCCAGGTGATCACACCGGTATTCGGTGCGATGAGGCCCGCCATCACGTGGATCAAGCTGCTTTTACCCGATCCGCTCGGTCCGACAAGCGCGATCTGCGCGCCGGGCATGACCGCGCAAGTGACGTCCTTGAGCACAGTTCGCGCGGCAGTCTGGCTGTCGTACGTGAGCGTCACGTTTTGACACTGCACGACCGGATCGGTGCGTGCTTCGGTTACGGTCACGATTCGATCCGTCCGTCGCGAAGCGCTACGACGCGTCCGGCCGCAGCGGCGACGGCATCAGAATGCGTGACGACGAGGACGGCGGTCCCCGCGTCGGTTAAGTCGGTCAGCAAGTCGATCACGGTCCGTTCGCTCGTCTCGTCCAGTTCGCCGGTCGGCTCGTCGGCAAGAAGCAACTCCGGCCCGTTCGCCAGCGCGACCGCGAGGCCGGCGCGGGCAACTTCGCCGCCGGAGAGGGTTCCTGGCATGGCCGAAGCGAGCTCTGCGATCCCGAGGTGGGCGAGGATATCGCCCGCCGGTGGCTGATTCGCCCGGCCTCGGATCGCCTGCGCGAGCGCGATGTTGTCACGGACGGTCAGGTGGTCGATGAGGTTGTGGCCCTGTAGGAGTACGCCGATGTGCCGCGACCTGAGCAGAGCACGCGCCGGTTCGCCGGTCCTCGTTATCCGCTGCCCGACCACGCGGACCGTACCTCCGTCGGGATCGTCCAGCCCCGCGAGACAGGCGAGCAACGTGCTCTTGCCGGACCCGGACGGGCCGACCACAGCAACCATCTCACCGGCATCGACACTCAGCGAGACCCCCTGCAGTGCAAGGGTTTCCTCACCACCTGCGTGATAGAAGCGGTACAGCTTCGAGGCATCGAGGACCGCGCTCATGCGATTTTCAAGCTGTCGCTCATCTTCTTGTACGGATCGACGTTGTCGGCACCAACCGGGCCGGCCAAATCCATCCGCGCAACGAACCCCTTGGCGCCGACCACATAGGTCACGACGTCATTGCGGTACACCTTTCCGGTCACCGGGTCTGGCGCACTGTCGGTCTGCCAGAGAACTTTGATCGCGGGGCCGGCAGGCAGCGTTACCGCGGTCACGTTACCGACCTTGACATTCGAGGACGGCGTACCGAGCTTCGGCACGATGGTGCTCTTTACCGAGCCCACGGTGGGAGCCGGTCCTGACGTCGTGCTGACGGTGACGCTGTTGAGCTTGTCGGTGAACGCCACGCCATTCGATGATTTCGTGGAGGACCAGCCTTCGGGATGGACGAACTGCACCGTCCCGTCCGCGGACTTGTAGTCGACGTACGCGACGGTGTCGGGAATGTCGCCGGGAGGGTTACTCTCGGTGGCGTGCGCGCCCGTGCCGCGTTGGGATGTCGACGTCGCGCCTTGGCTGGCCCCACCCGTTGATTTGCTGCTGCCTACAGAGCTACCGCACGCCGCCAAAACGCCCATTGCGGCGACGGCCAAGGTGCCAGCGACCGCCACACGTCGAATCCATTTGTCCACCATCTCGCCTTTCGATCCACGCTGCGCGGAATTGCGCCTGCAAGGCATGAGGATTGCTGACTGATCATGTGGATTCGATGTGATCGGGCGCCGCTCTCAGCATGGCCTCAGTCGCTCCACGAATGTCGCGGTCTTCTACACAACAGCGCCGTCGACCATTTACCTCAGCCGGTCACGCGACAAGAAGATCGAGGAGGAGGGAGCCAGGTTCCCGCAGCACCGAGCTCACGCACGCTTCAAGGTCAGCGTTCGCCCTCGAAGAAGCGCCCATCACGTTGCCGCAGGCTCCTAGTGCCCGCTGCCGGGGATATTGGGCCCGGCGCTGGACGAGTCCGACTTGCACTGGGCCGGGGTCTTGCCGACGCAGTTGGCCGGATTCGTGACGGTGTTGCCGGCCTCCACCTGTGGATCCGGCGGCGGGAAGTCGACCTTTGGATAGCTGTTCAGGATGTTCTGCATGGCCAGCCTCCACATCGTCGCCGGATAGCCGCCACCGAAACCTTCCTCACCCTGACCCGGCGCCGGCAGCGGATCATTGTTCGCAGGGGCATACGCCATCACGGAGGCGACGATCTGCGGAGTGAAGCCGACGAACGCGTACGACGCGTTGCCCTCCGCGGTACCGGACTTACCCGCGATCTGCCGGCCGTCGCCGGTATAGGCCCGCGCCGCGGTCTGGCCGGGGTTACCGGGCATGACGTCCTTCAACAGAATGTTGTTGATCGTGTCCGCGACCCCCGAGGAGATGACGTTTGAGGTGCAGTTGTCGCCCGGGGTGAAGTACGGCTTCTTCGTCTTGGGGTTGATCAGCGGCTGGCCGTCCGGGCCGAGGATCGCGGTGACCGGGACCGGCTCACACCGCGTACCGCGGTTAGCGACGGTGGCATAAGCGACCGCCAGGCGCAGCGGGTTGGACGAACCCGGGCCGAGGGTGAACGAGGCCTGCTGCTGCGCCTTCACCTGGTCGGCGATCGCCGTATCGCCGGGTGCCCACAGCCCCATCGCGGTCGCCGTGTTCACGATCGGGTCCATATTCCCGATGTGATCCTCCAGCCCGATGAAGTACGTGTTCTCCGACTGGTACAGCGCCTTCCACAGCGGCAGATCCGCGCCGTAATGGCCGGCGTTGTTCACCACGTACGGCTTACCGTTGTTCTTGAACTTCGTCGAGGTGTACGGCGCGTTCGCCCCGGTCACGAAGTTGACGCCCACTCCTTGTTCGAGGGCGGTGACTGCGGTGAACAGCTTGTACGTCGAGCCGGCGCCTTCACCGGGCACCGTCGGATAGTTGACCGAGGTCTGGGTCGGGTCGTTGGGGTCGTTGCCGAACTTCTTGTTCAGGCCCAACGCCAGAATATTGCCGTTGGTGGCATCGAGCACGTCCATCATCGCTAACCGCTGGTCGCCGAGGCCGTAGATGCTTGGGTCTCTGCCCAGTGCCGCGCTGGCGCCGAGGATGCCGTTAGTCGCGGACTGCTGGAACGACGGCTGTAACGTCGTCTTGATCGTCAGCCCGTCGTCCTTCAGCACAGTCGAGGGGATACCCAGGGTCTTGGTCAGGTACGTCCACACATAGTCGCAGAAGAAACCGCCGTCACTGGGTGCGGCCGAACACGAATGCTGCGGCGTCGAGCCGGGGTTGAGGGTGATCGGCTGCTTCATCGCCGCGTCGGCCTCTTGCGTCGTGATATCGCCGTTGTGTGCCATCGCGGCGAGCACCGTATCGCGGCGGTTCTTGGCGCCCTGAGGATTGTTGAACGGGTTGAACTTCGTCGGAGTCTGTACCAGGCCCGCCAACAGCGCCGCCTGCTCGAGACTCAGCTGCGCGGGCTCGACACCGAAGTAGGTGATCGCGGCCGCGCGAACGCCGTACGCTCCCTCGCCCATGTTCATCAGGTTGAGGTACTTCTGCAGGATCTGGTCCTTGGTGTATTTCTTCTCCAGCTCGATCGCGATCTTGGCCTCGCGCAGCTTGCGCCCGATCGTGTCCGCGATCGCCGCCTTCTGCTCCGCCGGCGTCGTAGCTTGGTAAAGGAGTGTGTTCTTCACCAATTGCTGGGTGATAGTCGAGCCGCCCTGCGACACACCCCCAGTCAGCAGGTCTTTAACCCCCGCGCGGAGCGTCCCGGTTATGTCGATAGCACCATGCTGGTAGAAGCGTTTGTCCTCGATCGCGACGAGGGCCTTCGGGACCCACTTGCCCATCTGGGCCAGCGGGATCGGCGTGCGGTACTGGTTGTAGTAGCTGGTCAGCACGCTGCCGTCGGCGGCCAGGACGGTGCTGACCGTCGACGGGGTCTGGGCATTGAACGCCGACGAGACCCCGGTCACCAACTTCGCGCTGCTCGCGGCCGCGACACCAGCGCCGCCGACCGCAGGAAAAAGCATCAACGCCACCACCAGGCCGCCGCAAGCAATCGCGACAACAAGTTTGACGAGCGCTAAAGGCTTCGAAGGCGTGGAGGTAGACAACGGTCGGAGTGTGCCGATCTGTTCGGAACCGGTGCTCGGTCCTCACCGGTCGAAGTGGTGCGTATCGCCTGGTTAGCCGCGGCGGCCCAGACTAGGAGTTCGGGGTGGCCATTGAGATCGCTGCCGGTAAGCGCGGCGGTGAGCCAGGCCCGAAGATGCGGTGAAATCGTCGCGGTCGACGGCTGAGGTCGTGCTGCCGAAAAGTTCGCGTGTCAGGGCTCTGTAGCTCTTGGTGATCTCGGGAGCGCCGTCGAAGCCGAGCTAGGCGCGCTTGCGTCGCTGGACTGCCTCGATGACGAAAGGGATCCCGACGGCGATGGCCACCCAGATCGGCCAGAAGTACAGCCCCTCTTCATTGTCGCCGTGCTCGTCCCCACCACCGCCGCCGAGGATCATGCTCAGCATGGCCCAGACCAACAGGTTCACCGCCACGATCGCGACCGCGATACGCACCACGGAGCGTGACCACGCGGCGGCGGTGCCGCGGCGAACCGTCGCGAGCAGCCGGTACATATCCGGCGACTCGCCCAACCGCCAACCGGAGTGCGGCGACTTCGTAGGGGGTAGGTCCGCGGTCAGGACGGTGAGCTCGGCCGTGGTCCTCGCATCGGTCGCGGCCCGCACTCGCTCGTCGAACTCGTCCACGCTCAGCTGGCCCAAAGAGTGCGCCGTACTGATGCGATTGATCGTCGCGTCCCGTTCGGCGTTCCCGACCCTTATCGTGCCGGCATCGGCGTGCGGTGCATCGGTCATCTCGTCCTCCAGTGATGGCGGCGCTCGGAAAAGCGCCGTAATTAGTGGCTGCTGCTGACAACTACCGTCCGCCCGCCGACTGAGAAAACGTTGAGACGGCATCAAAAGACCCTCATGACTGCCTGGGCGCGCGAACAAGGCAGTCAGCGCAGCGCAAGAGCGGATCGTCGACCAGACAAGCGAGTGAGGGAGCCTGCCGGGTATCAGCCGACCTTGGCCCGATGGCGTGCGCGATGTCGCCGGCCAGGAGCGGGGTCGGCCGGGCCGTCGGCGTCGGCTGCCCCGAACGCGGCGACCGCGACCGCGCCGGCGACGGCAAGGAAGAAGCCGAGCACCGCCAGCCAGCCCAAGCCCGGGCGAAAGGTGTCGCCAAGCCACAGCACCCCGACGACCCCGGGAACGACGGTCTCACCGGCCACCAGCGCCGCCGTTGCACCGTTCACCGAGCCCAGTTGCAGGGCCACCGTGTGCAGGTAGAACCCGCCCGCGCCGGCCAGCACGATCGTCCAGGCCGCGGGATCGGCCAGCAACACAGGGCGCCAAACAACAGGCCCGCGACGAGGCCGGCCACGATCGCACCGCCGGACCCGAGCCGGCGCACGATCAGCTGGCCGCAGACCAGCACCAGCCCGGCACCGAACAAGACCGCCCAGTGCCCGGCGGGAGGGGCGTAAGTGCTGCCGCCGGGCCCGGCGGCCAGCCCCACTGCCAGCAGCGCCAATAGGACCGTGGCGATCGCCGCCCAGTCCCGGCCGTGCAGCCGGATACTCAGCACCAGCGCACCGAGCAGGGCAGTGACGACGAGGTTCGCGCTGATGATCGTCTGGGACAAGAACAGTGGGATCAGTCGGGCCGCGACGACTCCCCCGGCGAACCCGATGAGATCTAGGCAGGTGCCGATCACGAACCAGGGCGTGAGCGCGGCCGCAACGGTGGAGGTCATGGTCGGCCCGCCGGTGGCGGTGCGCTGGCGACCGGCGCCCCGAGCGTGCGCGGCCGCAGCCGCGCGCCGGGCGCCGTAGGCCTGCAGTACCGAAGACGTGCCGTATCCGGCGCAGGCGAGCAGGGCCGCGAGCAGTCCGATCAGCATGGGCCTGATTCTGTCAGGCGCGCGCGGCCCGCGCGCGACATGTGTAGGCGGGGTGAGGATCCGGACCCAGCGACCCGGGGGGGCAGATGCAGGTTCCGGACCCGTTTTAGGCCAGCACGGTGCGCAGCACGAGCACCACCAGCAGTACCGCGACGATCGAGAGGTCAAGACGGACGCGGCCGAGGTGCAGCGGTGGCAGGATCCGACGGACCGGGGCCAGCACCGGTTCGGTCACCCGGTGTACGACGGTGCGCGCCGTGCCGATCGGTGTCGTGGCCCGCGCGGACGGCGCGGCTAGGACACCGGCCCAGTCCAGCAGTACCCGCGCGACCAGGACAACCTCGAACAACAACAGCAGTGCAGAGACGATCCCGAGCAGTGCGCTCATGACGGCCCTCCCTTAGGTTTGGTACCCAGCGAATCGGGGCATCGGTGATGTCACTAATCGTGGGCCGGGTCCCTGTGAGCGCCCTGAAGATCCACTCTGGACGGCGCGCGGGCTGTCATGATGATGCCCGGCCAGAGGCATCGGACTACCTAGAGGATGTGTGCATGAGGGCTGCGGGAGTGCGTGATGAGCACCCAGCGTGGGAAAGGCCGGGGCTGGTGGTGCTGCTGGTGGGCACGTTGCTCATCTACGTCTTCAACCTGGCGGAGTCTGGCTGGGCGAATCCCTACTACGCGGCCGCCGCGCAGTCCGGGTCGCGGTCCTGGGAGGGTTTCTTCTTCGGCTCGTTCGACCTGGGCGGCGGGATCACCGTTGATAAGACACCGGCCTCGTTGTGGGTGACGAGCCTGTCGGTGCGGATCTTCGGGCTCAGCAGCGGGAGCATCCTGGTGCCGCAGGCCCTGATGGGTGTCGCGACGGTGGCCGTATTGTTTTTCGCTGTCCGCCGCTGGTACGGCGCCTCCGCGGCGATGATCGCCGGCGTCGTCCTGGCGCTGACGCCGGTCGCGGCGTTGATGTTCAGGTTCAACAACCCCGACGCGCTGCTGACGCTGCTGCTGACCATCGGCGCGTACGCGACCCTGCGCGCGGTCGAGACCGCGAACCTGACCTGGGTGTGCGCGGTCGGGGCGCTAGTAGGATTCGCGGTACTGACTAAGATGCTGCAAGCGCTGTTGATCATCCCAGCGTTCGCGGGCGTCTACCTCCTCGCCGCCGACACCACGCTGAAGCGGCGACTGCTGCGGCTGTGCGCCGCCGCCGGGTCGCTGGTCGTCGCGGCGGGCTGGTGGATCGTGACCGTGAGCCTCATCCCGGCCGCGCACCGCCCGTACATCGGCGGGTCGCAGACCAACTCGATCCTCGAGCTGACGCTCGGCTACAACGGCCTGGGGCGACTGACCGGAGATGAGACCGGCAGCGTGCACGTGTCGAGTCGGCGGGACTGGGGCGACCTGGGCCTGCTGCGGATGTGGGGACCCGGCGCCGGCGGGCAGATCGGCTGGTTCCTGATCGCCGCGCTGGTGGCGCTGGCCGGTGGGGTGTGGATGACCCGCCGCACGCCGCGCACCGACCGCACCCGCGCCGGGTACCTGATCTGGGGTGGATGGCTGGTGCTGACCGCGCTGGTGTTCAGCTTCATGCGCGGCATCTTCCACGAGTACTACACCGTCGTGCTCGCGCCGCCGATCGCGGCCTTGGTCGGTATGGGCGCCGCGGCGGCGTACGCGCACCGCGGTGTGCGCGCGGTCCGGGTCGCGGCCGCCGCGGTGACGGCCGCGACCGGGGTGAGCGCGTTCGTGTTCCTACAGCGCACGGCGTACTACCTGCCACCGCTGCGGTGGGTCGTGCTGATCGGACTGCTGCTCGCGGCAGCGGGCATGCTGGCCGCTGCGGTGCTGCCGCGCAGGGCCGTCCGCACGCTGGTCGCGGTCAGTGCCGTCCTGGCGATCGCCGGCCCGGCGGCGTTCGTCGGGAACACCATCACCAGCGGCTACATGGGCTCGATCGTGCGCGCGGGGCCACTGCCGAGCACGCCCACCCCGGGCAGCGCCACCCGGACCGTGGACCGCCCGGTAAAGGGACAGGCCCCGCGCGGTGCCGGTGGTCTGCTGTACGGCTCGAAACCGCCACCGGCGCTGGTGTCTTACCTCACCTCCGGGACCGGTCAGGCGCGGTGGCTGGTGGCGGCCATGGGCGCGCAGCGCGCCGCCGGTTATCAGCTCGCTCTGGGCGAGCCGGTGATGGCGATCGGCGGGTTCAACGGCAGCGATCCGTGGCCCACGCTCGCGCAGTTCCAGCAGTACGTCGCGGGCGGGCAGATCCGGTGGCTCGTGGACGGGCCGCCGCTGGGCAAGGGGCCAGGGGCAGGTCAGGTCGGGGGCAGTACCGCGGCCCTCGACATCGTCGAGTGGGTCCGCTCCACGTTCGCGGTGCGGATCGTCGGTGCCGTGGCAGTGTACGACCTGACCACGCCGCGGTAGTCCTCAGCAGCCCGCCGCGGCGCAGTCAATGTCCGGCATCGTTTCTGTTCGCGCGCCCCGGATCCGGCGGCGGCGCGGTGCTGCTGCAGCAGCAGCTGATCGCCGATGCCACCACCCAGACAGTGACCACGGCGCGGGACGCCGCCGCGAAGTACGCCACCGCAACCATCCCGGCTACTGCGCGGACCGCCAAAGACCTGTGACACCGGGACCTGCAGATCCAGATCGTCAGCGCCGACAATGTGGTGATCGCCGCCGGGCACGCCGACGACCTCGAAGAGAGCATGGTCGATTACGTCCGGGGTACTCCGGGAAGTCCGCCACCTTTTCCGAGGGCTCGTCGCACCTGACCGATGACGACGGTGTCGTCACCTCGGTCGGGTTCGTCAACTCCGGCAACCAGTACGCGGTCAATGTCCGCGCCGACGTCGACATCGAGAAGTCCTCGGTCCGCACCGTCGGGTTCTACCTGCTCATCGGACTTCCGGTGCTGCTCGCCCTGGTCGGGGTGCTGGTCTGGCTACTGGTCGGGCGGGCGCTGGGCTCGGTCGAGCGGATCCGCTCTCAGGTGGAGCAGGTGCGCTCCTCGCGGCACGACCAGCGGGTGGACGTGCCCCCGACCGGTGACGAGATCGCGCGGCTGGCCACCACGATGAACGCGATGCTGGCGCGGCTGGAGACCTCCGATACCGCGCAGCGCCAGTTCACCTCCGATGCCAGCCACGAGCTGCGCAGCCCGCTGGCGACGCTGACCGCGACATTGGAGATCGCGATCGCCGACCGGTCCGGGCGCACGTGGGCGGACATGCAGCCGGTCTTGCTCGCGCAGACCGACCGCATGAGGCGGCTGGTCGAGGACCTGCTGACGCTGGCGAAGGCCGACGATGCCGGGGTGCCGATCCGCCGGAGTGAGAAAGACCTCGACGATCTAGTGGAGACCGAGGTCGGCCAGCTGCGCGGCGCCGCGCAGCACCGTATAGAGGTGCGGACCGAGCCGGTGCGGGTGCACTGCGACGGGCCGCGGATCGCCCAGGTAGTGCGTAATCTGGTCGACAACGCTGACCGGCACGCCCACTCACGGGTCTGGGTCAGCGTGCACACCGAGCAGGCGGCGGCAGTGGTGACGGTCGACAACGACGGGCCGCTGGTCCCGGCCGGTGACCGGGTGCGGGTCTTCGAGCGGTTCGTGCGCCTCGATGACAGCCGGTCGCGCGACGGCGGTAACAGTGGGCTGGGCCTGGCGATCGTCGCGGAGTTCGTTACCGCGCACGGCGGCGCGGTCGAGGCCACCGAGTCACCGGAGGGCCGGTGCCGGTTCCGGTTCACGCTGCCGCTGGAGGGTGCCTCCGGCTCGGTCTCAGTGCTCGCTCAGCAGGCCGGCGGAGCATCGCAGGTGTAGCGATCTACCGAAAGAGGGTCCGGCCATGCGCGTGTTGGTGATCGAGGACGAGCAGGATCTGGCCGAGACGGTACGGCGCGGGCTGAGCAACGAGGGGTTCACCGTCCAGGTCGAGCACAACGGCATCGACGGGCTGCGCTCGGCGACCGAGCAGCGGTTCGATGCCATCGCTCTGGACATCATGCTGCCGGGCCTGAACGGGTACCAGGTACTGCACGAGATCCGGGACCGGAAGATCTGGACGCCGATCCTGATGCTGACAGCCAAAGACGGCGTGTGCGACCAGACCGACGCGCTCAACTTGGGCGCCGATGACTACCTGAGCAAGCCGTTCAGCTTCCCGGTCCTCACCGCCCGGCTGCGCGCGCTGGCCCGCCGGGGCAGCCCGGAACGTCCGGTGCGGCTCGTGGTCGGTTCGCTCACCCTGGACCCGGCCCGGCACGTGGTGAGCAGGTGCGGTGAGGAGGTCTCGCTGACTGCGAAGGAGTTCGCCCTGCTGCACTTCCTGATGCGCCATCACGGCGCGATCGTCTCCAAGTTGGAGATCCTCGACGGGGTGTGGGATCCGGCGTGTGAGGTCGACCAGAACGCGGTCGAGGTCTACATCGGCTACCTGCGTAAGAAGATCGACGCGCCGTACCAGCGCAGCACGCTGCAGACCGTCCGCGGGATGGGTTACCGGCTGGTCGCCGACTCGCAGGTAACTGCGTGACGTCTCCCGATATCGGCGCTAGCGACCCGGCCGGGACCTGGTGGTACCGCCGTATGGTGCCGACCCGGCTTCTCAGGAAGCCCTCAGGACCCGGGCCCATTATGTGGTTTATGAGCACTTTGCTGCATTCACCGGTCACCGCGAATCAGGCCGCCGGCGCGGTCCGGGTCTACGACCGCAAGACCCATCCGTTCGATGTCCCGGCTGCTCAAGTCCCGGCCGCTCGAGTCGATGTTGACCTGGTCATCCCGGTCTACAACGAACAGAAAGATCTCGAACGCGCCGTCCGCCG
>CAJDTT010000042.1_pt1 | contig 20884 bp, 20 predicted proteins | sample 7389841 | NCBI WGS metagenome assembly CAJDTT01 (sample SAMEA7055655, study PRJEB34461) | soil metagenome | biome: terrestrial ecosystem; feature: Peninsula; material: soil | place: Antarctica | collected 2016
TTCTCCTCGTAAACCTCTATATAGCGGCGATTAGAGGCGTGGAGCGCTTCGATTGGGTCGAGCCGTTCGCCTTCGGGCCGGCTGGACACCGCCTCGCTTACCTTGGCGCCGACCTCGGCAGATAAGACGCGGAAGACGTCAAGCTTGGTGCCGAAGTACGTGTAGAAGCTGCCACGCGAGACGTTGGCCTCCTTGACGATGTCCTCGATCGAGGTGTCGATGTAGCCGGCCTGTTCGAATACGCGGCGCGCCGCATCGAGGATGTGGCGCCGAGTCTTCTGCCCGCGCGCGGTACCGCGCTCGCTATGGACCGCGCGACGGTCTGCTGCGGTGCCGGCCGGTACCCATCCGCCTCTCGTGCGCGGTCCGCCGGTTTCCTTCGAGGATGTATCTGCGCTCGCGCGGCCCGGGGGGACGAGGGGACGCTTCCGCTGTGAGTCAGGCATTCCGCACCTCTCTGTCCGCGCAATGATCGCACATCGAGGGGCCAGAATGTACCCACGATTCGACATAAATGTCGAATGGCGATTAACGGGTGGATCACTGGACGCGGCTTACGTTGACGCGAGGTGGATGTCGGAGAACACTCGTATAGGTAGCAAAGGAGTTGCGATATGGCAGGCAAGGCATTCGCCTCATCCGAAGACCTCACGGATAAGACGCAGAATTTCGAGATCCTCGCGGACGGCGTATATACACTCACCGCCGAGGGCGACCCAAACGTCGGCGCCGTCGAGGCCGACGACTTCCTCATCGGGTTCGAAGCCCTCGCGACCCCCACCGCCGCGAGGGGCTGGCTCAAGCAGCTTCGAGAGCACACCGACAAACCATTCCGATATCTTGTGCTCTCGCACTACCATGCGGTTCGCGTACTCGGTGCCTCCGCGTTCGATGCGGAAATCATCGTCACGCACGAGAACACCCGCAAGCTAATCGCCGAACGTGGCAAGGAGGACTGGGCCAGTGAATACGGCCGGATGCCGCGGCTGTTTCTCGACCCGGACAGCATTCCCGGACTTACCTGGCCGGACCTGACCTTCTCCGACCGGATGACCATTGAACTTGGCGGCGACCGCGGCCAGCTGATCTTGCAGTACTGCGGCCGCGGCCACACGGCCGGTGACATCGTCGCGTGGATCCCCAAGTCAGGTGTCCTGTTCGCCGGTGACCTCGTCGAGGCCTCTGCCGCGCTGTACACCGGCGACGCCTTCCACATGGACTGGTCCAGCGGGACCCTCGACAAGGTGCGCGCGTTCGGCGCCGATGCACTGGTCGGCGGGCGTGGCGATGTCGCGCGCGGGCGCGACGCAGTCGACGCGGCGATCGAGCAGACCCGGGAGTTCCTGACCGTCATGCGCGAGAAGGTCGGGGACGTACATAAACGCGGCGGCACGGTCAAGGAGGCGTTCGAGGCGACCCACGCAGTGCTCGCGCCGAAGTTCGGTCGATGGCCAATCTTCGAGCACTGCCTGCCGTTCGACGTGCAGCGCCTCTGGGACGAGTACGACGGGATTGACTGGCCCAGGATCTGGACCGCCGAGCGTGACCGCGAGGTGTGGGACCAGCTGCAGAACAGCGCCCAAGGCTGACGATGTCCGGCCCCGCGGAGTACCTTGGTGCGCCCGTTGCGGTCATCGGCAACGGGCCCGTCGGACAGACCACGGCTTTGCTGCTGGCGCGATGGGGCATCCGGACGGTGCTACTCGACGCCCGCGCAGGCCGCGACCTGGTCGGGTCCAAGGCGATCTGCCAGCAACGCGACGTACTCGACATATGGGGAAGCATCGGGGTGGGGCATCAGATCGCCGACGAGGGGGTTACTTGGACCGTCGCGCGCACCTTCCACCGCGACCGCGAACTGTTTGCTGTCGAGTTCGCTGATCGTGGTCGGTCGGCGTACCCCGCGTGGGTGAACATCTCCCAGTCACGGACCGAACAGATCCTCGACGCGCAGATCGCCCGGTCATCGTTGATCGACGTGCGGTGGGAGCATGATGTTGCGGCGATCGCTGAGGACGACACGAGCATCGTGGTGACGACCCGGACCCGCAATGACGTAGAGACGGTGCGTGCGCCGTACGCCGTGGTGTGTGGCGGAGCACGGGCCTACCCGCTTCGTGCGATGCTCGGGGTCGAGTTCGAGGGTCGCACGTTTGACGACTACTTCCTGATCTGCGATATCAAGACCGACCTGCCCGAGTGGGCCAACGAGCGCCGCTTCTACTTTGACCCTGAGTGGAATCCCGGTCGCCAGGTGCTGGTGCATCCGTGCCCGGGGTCGACCTTCCGGGTCGACTGGCAGGTGCCGCCGCAGTTCGATCTGAGCCTCGAGGAACGAGATGGCGGGCTCGACCGGCGGATCAGGCAGGTCATCGGGGACCGCCCGTACGAGATCGTGTGGCGGTCGGTCTACCGCTTCCACTCCCGGCACGCCAACCGCTTCCGAGTAGGACGGGCGCTCTTGGCCGGCGACTGTGCGCACCTGCTCGCGCCGTTCGGTGCGCGCGGGCTCAACTCCGGAGTACAGGATGCGGAGAACGCCGCATGGAAGATCGCGGCTGTCCTCTACGGCTGGGGTGACGAGTCGCTGCTGGAGACGTATCACGGCGAGCGCACGGCCGCGGCGCTGGAAAACCTGGAGATCACCACGCGCACGATGGACTTTTTGGTGCCGCAGAGCGAGGCTGGATGGGAGCAGCGGCGCCATGTGCTTGCTTGTGCCGCCGACGATCCGGTGGCGCGGGGGAGGGTCGACTCGGGTCGTCTCGCCGAACCGTTCTGGTACGTCGACTCCGTGCTGACCACGCTGAACCCCGAGCGTCCCTTTCCCGGCCGACCAGTGAAAGGGACGCCCACGGAGCCTGGCCCCGGAGTGCTCATCCCAGATGTGCCAGTGCGAATTGATGGTCACCCGGCGATCCGCACCCGGGATATCGCGCGCGACGGGATCCTCGTGCTCACCACCGATGGCGTCGACCGGGACGTGGTTGAGTGCGCGGCGGCGAGCGCCTCAGCAGCACCGCTGCGGGTTTATGCCGTCGCGGACATCGAGGTTGACCGACTGCTCTCGGAATGCTTGGGCACGAGGCCGAACGAGGCGTGGGTCGTTCGGCCGGACGGGCATATCGCGGCCGTCGTCGCCGGTCACGACGGCTCGGCAGTTCGCGGCGCGATCCGTCGTACGCTTGGCTTCCAGGCGAACCTGCCCGCCGCCGGCTAAACGAGCTTGGCGACCGTGAGTAGCACGGCAGAGTCTTCGATCGCGTCCATCGAATGACGAGCGTCGGGCACGATCAGCAGGTCACCCGGCGAGCCCTCCCACGATTCGTCGCCGGCGACGAGGCGTACTCGGCCGACCAGTACGTGGATGGTCGCTTCCCCGGGATTGTCGTGTTCGTCCAACCTATGGCCCGCAGTCAGTCCCACGACAGTCTGGCGGAGCACGTGTTCGTGGCCGCCGTACACGGTATCGGCGCTACGGCCACTTGATGCCTGCGCGGCAATCTTCAGCTGCTGGCGAGCGAGTGCGGTTAACGATTTCTTTTCCATTCACACAGCGTCGCACAGGACTCAGCTCGGCAACAGTTGCCGCAGCACATAGGGCAAGATCCCGCCGTGCTGGAAGTACGCCGCCTCGGCAGGAGTATCGATGCGCACGTCTGCGGTGAACTGTCGCGTTTGGCCGTTCGTGTCCACCTGAACGGTGACCTCGTGCGGCAGCTCGTCGTGCCCTTCGAGCCCGGTGATTGTAAAGACTTCCTCCCCGGACAGCCCGAGCTGCTCGGCGGACTCGCCCGCCTTGAACTGGAGCGGCAGCACCCCCATGCCGATCAGGTTCGACCGATGAATACGTTCGAACGAGGTCGCCAGAACTGCCTTGACACCGAGCAACATCGTCCCCTTGGCAGCCCAGTCACGGGAAGATCCGGAACCGTAGTCAGATCCGGCGAGCACTATCAGCGGCACGTCGTTCTCGGCGTACGTCGTTGCCACATCGAAAATGGTCTGCGGCTCACCGTCTGGAAGGTGGCGGCTGAATCCGCCCTCGACGCCTGGTACGAGCCGGTTGCGCAGCCGCACATTGGCGAAAGTGCCTCGGATCATCACGTTGTGGTTTCCGCGACGAGACCCGTAGGAGTTGAAGTCGCGGCGCTCGACTCCGTGGTCGGTCAGGTACTGACCGGCCGCCGAGTCACCTCTGATTGCGCCGGCTGGAGAGATGTGGTCGGTGGTGACCGAGTCGCCGAGAAATGCCAGGACACGTGCTGCGGTGATGTCACGGACCGGCTTGGGTTCGATTTGCATCCCGTCGAAGTACGGCGGTTGCCGGATGTACGTCGAGTCGGCATCCCAACTGAACGTCTGCGAGTCGGGCAGCGCCATCGCGCGCCAGTTCTCATCACCGTCGAGGACGTTTGCGTATCCCGCGGTGAACATGTCCGCCTCGACGCATTCGTCGATGACGGCCTTGATCTGTTCGGTGCTCGGCCAGATGTCACGCAAGAAGACGTCCTTGCCCTCCGGGTCCTGTCCGAGCGGCTCGCGCAGCAGGTCGGCGTGCATTGTGCCGGCGAGCGCATAGGCGATGACCAGCGGCGGCGAGGTCAGGAAGTTCATCTTCGTCTCGGAATGGATCCGGCCCTCGAAGTTGCGGTTGCCTGACAGCACCGAGGCGACGGTCAGATCATTCTGCGCCACCGCGGCACTGACCGCCGGGATCAGCGGGCCGGAGTTACCGATGCAGGTCGTGCAGCCGTAGCCGACCAGGTTGAAACCGAGCTTCTCCAAGTACGGCGTCAACCCGGCACGCGCGTAGTAGTCCGAGACGACCCGAGACCCAGGCGCTAATGTCGTTTTCACCCACGGCTTGCTCGAAAGGCCGCGTTCCACCGCGTTCTTGGCCAACAGGCCCGCGCCAATCATCACGCTCGGATTGGAGGTATTGGTGCATGAGGTGATGGCGGCGATGACCACCGCGCCATGATCAATGGGGACCGTCTTGTTGCCGAGAGTGATGTCTGCGGGGTCGGAGGGCCATTCGAGGGTTTCCTCACCACCGTCGCCCCGCGGCGGTGGGTCGCTGTCGACTCGATTACTGATCGACACCGGGTCGCTGGCAGGGAATGACTCTGCCTCGGCGTCGTCGAGCCCACCACGGATCGCATCTGTGTGAGACTGTCCGCCGAGTAGCGCGCGGAAGGTGCTTTGCGCAATGCGCAGCGGGATCCGGTCCTGTGGCCTAGTCGGCCCGGCGATCGAGGGTTCGACGGTGGACAGGTCGAGCTCCACGACTTGACTGAACTCGGGCTCGTGATCCGGGTCGTGCCACATGCCTTGCATCTTGGCGTAGGCCTCCACCAGCGCCACCTGATGAGCGGACCGTCCCGTCAGTCGCAGGTAGCTGAGTGTCTCCTCGTCAATGGGAAAGATGCTGACCGTGGAGCCATACTCAGGGCTCATATTGCCTAGCGTGGCGCGCATCGCGAGCGGCACGTTGGCGATGCCCGGACCGAAGAAGTCCACGAACTTGCCCACCACTCCCACGCGCCGCAGCAGTTCGGCGACGGTGAGCACAAGGTCGGTCGCGGTCGCGCCCTCCGTGAGCTCACCGGTGAGTTTCAGGCCGACCACCTGGGGAATGAGCATGCTCATCGGTTGGCCAAGCATCGCGGCCTCCGCCTCGATGCCGCCGACGCCCCAGCCCAGCACGCCCAGCCCGTTGATCATCGGCGTATGCGAGTCGGTGCCGACGAGCGTGTCCATGTACGCCATCGGTCGTTCGCCCTTGTCGTTGGTGAAGACGACCCGGGCGAGATACTCCAGGTTGACCTGGTGGCAGATCCCGGTGTCTGGCGGCACGACCTGGAAGTCCTGGAAGGCCTGCTGGGCCCATCGTAATAGCTCGTACCGCTCGTGGTTTCGCTGGAACTCGAGCTCGGCGTTCGTGCCGAACGCTTCCGCACTGCCAAACACGTCAGCGATGACGGAATGGTCGATCACCAGGTCCGTCGGTATCAGCGGGTTGATTCGCTGCGGATCACCGCCGAGGGCGCTCATCGCATCGCGCATCGCCACTAGGTCGACTACGCACGGCACGCCGGTGAAGTCCTGCATGAGCACGCGCGCTGGCGTGAACTGAATCTCCGAACTCGTCTGGGCGTGTGGGTCCCACTCCGCTAGCGCACGGACCTGCTCCGCGGTGACGAGGCGACCGTCCTCATTACGCAGCAGGTTTTCCAGCAGTACCTTCAGGCTGTAGGGTAGCCGGGCCGAGTTCGCGATGCGATCGATCCTGAATATGTCGTACGACGTGTCGTCAACCTGAAGCTGGTCGCGTGCGCTGAAACTGTCCGTACTCATCGCTTCTCCTTTAGATGCGCGGTATTTGCCGCGAGCCATACGGCCGTCGAAGGTTTGCTGATCATATGGTCAAGTCCCGTTGGTCACGCCGCAGCGGATGGTCATCTGGGATTTGCACCAGCACAATCTTGATCCCGTCGGGATCGGCGATCCACATCTCGATCAATCCCCAGAATTCCTGCTTCGGCGCCCGAAGGATGGGTACCCCGGCCGCGGCGAGCCGTTTTTGCTCGTCGGCGAGATCCCTTACCTGTATCCAAAGTGATACGCCGCGAGGGTCGATGTCCTCGCCGGCCCCGGAAATCTCCAGCAGGCCATTCCCGAGGAAGAACACGGTGCTCGGGCTGTTCGGGTCGCCGAACTCGCGGTAGATCGCGAGGCCGAGAACATCCTGGTAGAAGCGGCGGCTCGCTGCCGGATCGGTCGGTCGGACCAGAACCCTGCTGCTGAGTATCTCCATGCATCGATCATCCCCGAAGAGCGCCAAAGCGCAAAACTAACTGATTCGGAGTTTACACGGTATTATCGTGAAAAATGGATGCTGGTGCTGCGGCGTTCATCAGCAAGCCTCAACAGTTCGAGACAAGGTAGGCGTAAAGATGCTCTCGCGCAAGACAAAAGGGAAGCCAGCTCGCGTCAAACTCGCGGAGCTTGACGAAGCCATGACAGAACTTGCGGCAGCCCGCTCTAACTTCGCGGAAGCCGAACGGGCGCGGGTGCCGATAGACGCGCTGCGCACGTCGTACTACGCGGTCAGTTCGGCGTTCCGAAGGGCCGTGGTGGCTTCGATCGTCGCGCGTGGCCTTCGCGGTACTGCGATGGACCGTCAGATCCGCGAGTTGGCGTCGCTCGAGCAAGAACATCTGCTCAACGCGCCGTCCGGCGTAATCCAGACGATGGATGCGCGTCCCTTTTCCCGCGCAGCGCTCGGCCCCGATATCGCTGGCATGGAATACGACCCCACCCCGGCCGGTGATCACGCCGAGCATCTGTTTAGTGGTGCTCACGCACGTGGCTAGGACCTGGCGTCAGTTGGCGAGATAGCTCATCACAGCAACGACCATGGCCTTGGTGCCGTTGTCGATTGTCGGTCCCATGACAGGCGCAAAATACCCGCTGTGATTGGACGGAATGTCCTGGGCGACCCGGCCCGCGGCCGCGGCCGTCGCATATATATCCGGATCTGTGCCCCCGAAGTTCCAGAAGAGAAACGGCACGCCAAGCGCGACCGGAATGTCACTGAAATCCTCGCTGCCGGTAGACGGGGTCATCAGCCTTGACCTGTCGCCGAAGTATTCGGTGAATGCCGCCGATACGTGCTCGTAGACCTCTTGAGTGTTGTCGGTGAGCGGGAACTGGTCGTAGTACTCGAAGTCCGGCGGCTGCGGGGTGCCGGACGCTTCACACTCGGCGATGATGATCCGTTCGATCGACTCTTTGAGCTTGGCTCGGACGCGTTCGTCGTACGCGCGGATGTTTAGCAGGAGTACGGCGGTACTGGGGATGATGTTGCTCTTGGTGCCGGCTTGGAAGCTGCCGACCGTCACGACCGCGAAGGTGCCTGGCCTGAGCTCGCGCGAGACGATGCCATTGAGCCGCTGAACAATCGCGCCGCCAAGGGTGATCGGATCGATCCCGCCGTGCGGCATAGATCCGTGGGTGCCCTTGCCGTGCAGGGTGACGCGGATGCTGTCGGCGGCCGACATCGCGGGGCCCGGTCGGCTCGCGACAACGTCGTGGGGGAGGCCCATCACGTGCTGTCCGAGCGCGACATCCGGTGTGGGGATGATGTTTGCGAGTCCGCCGTCGATCATCGACTTGGCGCCGGTGCCAACCTCCTCGGCGGGCTGGAACAGCGGGATGAACGTCCCGCTCCATGCGTCTTTGTGATTGGCAAGTAGCTCCGCAGTCGCGAGTAGGCACGTGACGTGCATGTCGTGGCCACACGCGTGCATGACGTGGACCTGCGCGCCGGTCGCGTCTGTCGTGGTGTGCTTAGAGCGATAGGGGAGGTCGGTGAGCTCCTCGACTGGGAGCGCATCCATGTCGGCGCGCGCGAGGACCGTCTTGCCGTCGCCGTTGCGCAGGATGCCGACGAGACCGGTGGGGCCAATACCCTCGTGTACGTCGTACCCGAGCTTGCGGAGGCGGTCGGCGACGAGGCCTGCAGTGCGCGTCTCCTGGAAGGACAGCTCGGGGTTCTGATGTAGGTCCTGGTAGAACGCCTCGTGCCAGTCCTTGACGCCGGCGATGTCATCAAGGATCTTCTGCGTTGCACTCATTGGCTACCTCTCGTCCGGGGATTAGCGGTACTCGTAGAACGGCTTGTCGGTGGACACGATGACCGTGCCCAGCGGGAACAGAGAAACCGGGATCAGCTTGAAGTTTGCTAGCCCTAAAGGGATCCCGATAATCGTGACGCACAGCGCGACGCCGGTAACAACATGCCCGATTGCGAGCCAGATGCCGGCGAAGATAAGCCAAATGATGTTGCCGATCGCCGATGGTGCCCCCGCGGTTGGGCGGTCGACGATGCGGCGTCCAAAAGGCCACAGCGCGAACGTCGCGATGCGGAACGACGCAAGCCCAAACGGAATCGTCACGATGAAGATGCACGCGATGATGCCGGTGATCACGTAGGCGATCGCCATCCAGAAGCCGCACAGCACTAGCCAGATGATGTTCAGAAGCAATCGCATGAACCTCATTGTGCCCGACAGTCCGTGTGACACAAGCACTGCGACTCACGGTATTCAACTAAATAGTTGACCAGGAGGAGAGGCCGTCGTATCGTCGTATTCAACCGGATGGTTGTGGAGGAACTGCATGGCTGAAGACCAGCTATCTAAGGTGTTCGCGGCCTTGGCGGATCCCACCCGTCGCGGCATCGTGGCACGGTTGGCCGCCGGTGACGCTGGCGTGGTGGAACTGGCGGAGCCATACAACGTATCCGTGCAAGCAGTGTCGAAGCACCTGAAGGTTCTCGAGTATGCCGGTCTCGTCAGCCGCAGTCGCGAGGCCCAGCGTCGTCCGTGTCATCTCGAGCCAGCGGTGTTCGACCTGATGACCAAGTGGATAGAGCGTTACAGGCGAGAAGCTGAAGAGCGGTTTAGTCGGCTCGACGCCGTACTCGCCGATATGGAGACCGAAGAAGAGTCGCGAAGAAAGGGAGCAGCATCATGAGCGCCGACCCCAAACCAGAGACCGCTATCAAGGCCGACCCAAGTCTGCCGACGATCGAGATCGTGCGCGAGTTCGATGCGCCACCGGAGCAGGTTTTCCGCGCCTGGACCGATCCCCAGCTTTTCGTAAAATGGATTGGCCCGCGCAATCTCGAGACCAAGATCGACCACTGGGACTGCAAAACGGGCGGCAACTACCGCTACCGCAGTGTGCGTGACGGCGAAGAGATCGCATCCTTCTATGGTTCCTTCCACGAGGTGCGTCCGGGAGAGCGTCTCGTCCAGACGTTCACCTGGGAGGGGATGCCGGACGGAGTGAGCCTCGAGACGATGTCCTTCAAGGATCTCGGTGGGGGTCGGACCCGGATTGTCTCGCTCGGTGTCGTCGAGTCCATGGAGATTCGCGACATGATTCTTTCGGGCGGTATGGACACCGGCGTGGTCGAGGGCTACGAGAAGCTCGACGAGCTCCTCGCCGGGCACTGAACGAAGTCACCCGCTTCTGGCGAATTTCATGGAGTATCTGCGTACGCCGGCGTACACAAACACTCCGCACAATCTCGAAACGGCGCTCTTGGCCACGGTGCGAGCGCAAACTTCGACGCCGGGCCGTGGATTAGCGTCCGGCGTCTGCCGGTGTCGAGCGGCGCGACTGACCGGAACGGCTGCGCGCGGCCCGGCCCCTTTTGGACAAGAAGAGCCCGTATACAGCCATCCCCATGTAAAGCAGCAACGCGACTTCGTTAAAGACGCCTCCCCACTGCCAGGCCGTCTGGCTGTGCAGCCAGTCGCCGCCGACGAGGCGCAGTAGAAGCGAAAGATGCAGCAGCGCCAACGGCAGATAGAGCCAGCGATGGTAGGGAAATGGGCGACCAAGGACCGCGGGCACGATCACAGGTGCATGTGCGAAGATCATCGAGATTACGAAGCCCAGGAAGATCGCGTGCAGCATCGCGTCGTACGCCGGCTGGTGGGAAACGGCTCGCGTCATGTGGCCGAGCACGATCCACAGAACGCCACCGGTGGCGAGCCATGCGTACCCCGTCAGTAGGGCGGCCGCCATGAAGCGGGTCAGCCCGCTGGTGCGGATCGTGCGCCGGGCGATGTCGAAGCGAGCCAGCCACAGCGCCAGCGCGATCAGGCCCACGCCGGCGACTCGTACGCCGAGGACCTCGGTGAAACTTGAGATGACGAGGCCTGCGCCGAAGATGCCGGCCGCGATGCTGAACAGCCACCGAGAGCCCGCGCCGGCTCCGGTCAGCCGGGACAGCTCCAGCCGCTCGCCGGCGATTGTCAGGACGAGGAAGCCGGCCATCCACGGGAGAAAGCGGTAGACCTCCCAGCCGGCCAGCCACAAGCAGCCCGACACGACCCAGCAGACCGCGCCACTGGCAAGAACGACGTTGTGCATCGAGGCCTGGATCCGGTGTACCGCGACGAACACGGCGACCAGCACCAGGCCGCCGAGGGTGACCAGCATTGCTGGCACCCCATCAGGGAGGCCGATGAGGACGCCAAGCCCGCCCAGGCCCGCGGCGACCGGCCCGATATATGCCCAGCCTGCGCCGAGCGCGACCGCGCGTTCCAACGAGATCAGAGTGCCAAGGAACCCGAGGATCATCATCGGTCCGTGGCCCTCGTTGAGACTCAAGCCGCCGGTGGGCAGCGGAAAGCCCAGATGGACGAGGCCGGACCACAGCGCAGCGATCAGGATCACGACCGCGCTGATCATGATCGGCGCGACCCAGCCGCGTCGTCGTCCTCGCGCGTTGGTTAGGCCGATCGTCGGAGCGGTCAGACCGCCCATCCGAGCTCCTGTTTCGCGCGCACGCTCATCATGTCCGTAGACCAGGCCGGCTCCCAGATGATCCGAAGATCAACGTCGTCGATGCCGGGAGCGCCCCACAGCGTGCTGCGGACGGAGTCCTCCATGTATGCACTCAAGGGGCACCCGGGAGTCGTCAGAGTCATTCGGATCAGCGCGGTGCGATCACTTACCCGGATGCCGTACACCAACCCGAGGTCGACGATGTTGACGCCGATCTCGGGATCGATGACCTGCTGCAGCAGGTCGGCCACCATCGGCGGATCGGCTTCGCCGTTGAGCCATCCTCGCACCGACAGCGGCTGACCGGCAGCGGCCTGGTCAGCCTCAGCCGGGTCCTTCGCAGGCTGCGACCGGTCCCGAGTCCATCGGCCCATGTTTAGGGAGCTACTCGCCCGATGCGCACCCGCCAGGTCTCCGGGCCCTCTTCGAGGTAGTCCCAGCTGTACTGTCCGGTGTGTTCGGCCTCGAACTGGTAGTACAGCGGCTTGGGGTCGTGGTCGTTGATGAGTACAAAAGCGTTGCCGTTCGACAGGCCGTGGTAGGTCTCAAAGATCAGTTCGTGGCGCCGAGCCGGAATTTCAGAGCGTACGTCGAGCTGGATGTCTTCCTGTGCCATGGAGTTCTCCTTCTGTTGTTCGGTTATCGACGGAAGCCGCGCGAGGTAGTGCATTGTGCCGTTGATCCGCTCAGCGTCGGCCGGATACCGATGCCGGATCGCGGACCACGCGCGTGCCGCCAGCCGATTGGCATCGTCGGGATAACCGACCTGCCCCAGGCGGCGCAAGGCTCGCGTAAGCGCCTCCAGCAGCGCCTGGACCTCGGTGCCGCGATCAGGCTCGACCGGCAGGTTCTCGGTGATCGTTCGGCTCCTTAATCGACATTTGTACAACGACGTTAGCACTTTCCGACTGCTTTTTCACGGGGTAGTTCGTGTTTAATAAATAGGCAGAATCGGCTGTGTGACTGCGCTGCTTGCCCTGGATCGCTTCCCACGCAAGGCTTCTGCGAGGATCACCCGGGGGTTAGTTCAAATGGGGCGGTCCGGACGTCGTCGAGTAGACGCGATGTTTGTCGCTCTCAGCGTCGTCTTGACGCTGTCCGGTTGCGCGGCCACAGACTCTAGCGCCCGTTCCTCGGATTCTGCGCCGTCGACGTCAAGTACGCCGGAACGGCCGACCGTGAGCTCCAGCCCGACCACCACTGCGCCACCCGCTACGTCTTCTGCGCAGCCGCCGAACCAGGCGGCTGAAGGGTCTGATCCGGCTGCGAGCGATGCACTTGCCGTACTCCAGAATTTGCCCATCAAGGGCCGAGCCCCGAAGACCGGTTATGACCGAGTTCAGTTCGGTACTGCGTGGACCGACGACGTCTCTGTCGAGGCCGGGCACAACGGGTGCGACACCCGCAACGACATTCTCCGCCGTGATCTCATCGACATCCAGATCAAACCTAATTCTGGCGGCTGCGTCGTGCTGACTGGAACGCTCAACGATCCGTACAGCGGCAAGGTCATCTTGTTCGTGCGCGGGCAAGACACGTCGAGTGCCGTGCAGATTGACCATGTCGTGGCGCTGTCCGACGCATGGCAAAAAGGCGCACAACAACTTTCCGCGGACCAGCGCAAAGAGCTCGCCAACGACCCAGTCAATCTGCAGGCAACAAGTGGCGCCATCAACACGCAGAAGGGTGCCGGAGACGCGGCAACCTGGCTACCGCCTAACAAGGCATATCGATGCACATATGTCGCGCGTCAGGTTCAGGTGAAGGCAAAGTACGGCCTTTGGGTCACGCAAGCCGAACACGACGCGATCGAAGGTATATTGGTGAACTGTGGTGCGATCATAGCGGCGGCAACGGTTCCGCCGCCCGCGACGACGTCGGCTGCGTCGAGTGCGGCGCCTCAGGTCGTCGGTCCTGCGCCGGCTACCAATACCGCGCCCAATACGGCGCCGCCAAACCAATACCGCGCCAGCCGCGCCTCCTGCCGTTACAGTGCCCGCAGCCCCTCCTGCCGTCGCACCGCCGACCAACCCGGGCGTCTATTACAAGGACTGCGCCGCGGCAAAGGCGACTGGCGCGGCACCGATCTACATCGGCCAACCCGGTTATCGCGGCGCGCTCGATCGAGACAAGGACGGCATCGCCTGCGAGAAGTGAGCGGGTCGTCAAGCGCGTAACGATGGCGATGCGGATACGTCCCTGAGGGCGGCGAAACCTGGCCTGCTGGACCTAGAATGGACACAAGGTCATCTCGGACTACCCGTCCGGGGTTCGACGAGAATCGGCGGGGGCTTTCGAATGCTGATTATCCGAGCTATGTGGACGATTATCGCGATCATGGGCATTGTCGTAAGCGTTGTGGGCGGCCTCATGCTCCCCCTCGGCGCGCTGCTCGGATGGGCGGCCTTAGGGGTGGGTGTCGGTCTGTTCGCATGGTTCTCGGCCAACGACCGGGCGAAACGTCGCGGCCGAGCGGTTCGGCCGCCGGCTGAGACCGGGATTGTCATTGCCGCCGAAACTTTTGTGGGGTGTTTGCTCACCGTTGGCGCCGCTGTCTTTCTTGGAGATCTGGCCTGGCTCCTGGGTGGACTCGCGCTGTTCGGTCTCGTGTTAGCGATCCGGCTGCGTCCGCGTCTGCGCGTAGCGGCCGATGTCCGGCTGACCGGACCCGCACGACGGTAGCGGGTGGCGCTCGGCTGAGTTCCCTGAATTGTCGTTCGCAGGGAGCGGTCACGTTTGCCCGCCGTGTTTATCGCTCTAAGACGCGTTGATCTCTGCCGCAGAGCGGATGAGTGCTTTGAAGGACTTCGCGTCGATCTCATCGCCCTCGTGGAGGTCGATGACGCGCCGGACCTTTGCATCTAGACTGCCGTTGAACAGCCCGGTCGGATCGTCGAGTGAGGCTCCCTTAGCGAAGGTCAGTTTCACCTTGTCTTTATAGGTCTCGCCCGTACAGATCATGCCCTCGTGGCTCCACACCGGAACCCCGAGCGGGTTCGTCGGTTTCTGCCACTTGATTTCCTCGACCACCCGGGGTTCGGCCTGCGTGATTAGTTCGCGAATGTGGGCCAACATCTCGCCGCGCCAGTCGCCCAGCTCGTCGATGATCTTATCGATGGTATTCGCGGGGCTCTCGGACATGATCTAACTGTTGCAGAAACCTGTGATCGAGACAATGCATGAACACAGGCGAGAGTTAACTGTCGGCCGTCCTTGTTACCGTCAGGGCATCGAAGGGGGACACCTTGTTCTTGATGGACAGCACGATTATCTACAGCGCGACGGACATGGCGAAGTCGGCGGAGTGCGAGTTCAACTTGCTGCGCGAGTTGGACGAGCGGCTCGGACGGATCGCGAAGGTAGAGTCCGCCGAGGACAAGTTTCTGACTCGGATCGCGAGCCTCGGTGATGCGCACGAAGCTCGTGAGCTAAACCGGCTGGTCGCAAAGTTCAGCGAATTCGACGCGACAACCGGACGCGGCGTCTACACGTTCACCAACAGGCCCAGGGGCCGCGCCGAATACGAGAATGCACGCGACGATACCTTCGCGGTGCTGCGCGCCGGTGCCGATGTGGTCGCGCAAGCGACCTTCTTCGACGGCCGGCTCGCCGGTTTCGCCGACTTCCTGCACAAGCAGCCGGACGGTTCGTACGCCGTGTGGGACACCAAGCTTGCGCGGCACGTCAAGGTTAACGCGTTGCTGCAACTGGCGGCGTACGCCGACCAGCTGACCCAGGGTGGTATCGCGGTGGCGCCGGAGGCACACCTTCTACTCGGTGACCAGACCCAGAGCAGTCATGAGCTAGTCGACCTGCTGCCGGTCTACCGCGAGCGGCGCGACAAGCTCCAGCGGTTGCTCGATGACCATCAGGCCCGCGGATCTGCGATCGAATGGGGTGATCCGGCGTACGTCGCCTGTGGCCGGTGCGATCGGTGCGACGTCGAGGTCAAACGCCATCGCGACGTTGTCCTCGTCGCTGGCATGCGACTGAGCCAGCGCGCCAAGCTGAACGCGGCAGGCATAGTGACAATTGACGATCTCGCGGCCAGCGACGGAGTGATCGATGGCATCCCGAACCGCACCCTGGCGAGCCTCCGTGCTCAGGCGACCCTGCAGATCCGCCAGTCACCGCCGGACGGATCCGAGGGACCGGTCATCGCCGAGGTGTACGACGAGGTGGCGATCCGCGCGCTGCCTAAGCCGGACCCGGGCGACATCTTCTTCGACTTCGAAGGCGACCCGATGTGGACCGACGACGGCACGCACCAATGGGGACTTGAATACCTATTCGGCGTAGTCGAGCCCAGCGATGATCCGAAGGGGACGTTCGTACCGTTCTGGGCGCACAACAGGGCCGAGGAAAAGCAGGCGCTACTCGACTTCCTTGACTACGTCGAGAAACGGCGCGCGATATACCCTGATATGCATATCTATCACTACGCGGCGTACGAGAAGTCGGCGCTGCTGCGGCTGGCCGGCCGCTACGGCGTAGGCGAGGACGCGGTCGACAACATGCTGCGCGAGGGAGTGCTTGTCGACCTCTACGCGACGGTTCGCCAGAGCGTGCGCGTGTCGCAGCCGTCGTACAGCATTAAGAAACTCGAACCGCTATATATGGGCGACGACCTGCGTGAAGGCGTCGCGACCGCGAGCGAGTCGATCTTGGTCTACCACGAATTCATGGAGGCTAAGGACGCCGGCAACACCGCGCGGGCGGCGCAGTTGCTGCACGGGATCGCCGACTACAACGAGTACGACTGCCTCTCCACCTGGCGACTGCGCGACTGGCTGCTCGGCCGGCTCGATGCGGGCCGTGGCGATACGGCGCAGCTGCCGCAGGTGGAGAGCGATCCCGCCGCCAGTTTAGAAGAAAACGCCGCCCTAGTGGCGAAGTTTGAGCCGCACACCGGTGATTTGGGAGCGCGGACCCCGGACCAGCAGGCGACGGCAATGGTCGCGGCCAGCATCGACTACCACAAGCGTGAGAGCAAGCCGTATTGGTGGGAGTACTTCGATCGCCTGCAAAGTCCGCCCGATGAGTGGCTGGGTAAGCGGGATGCGCTGATCGTGGCGGACGGCCAAGTGTCGGTCGAGGCATCGTGGGTCAAGGAAGGCCGAAAGGCCCCTTACCGTGTGCTGCGACTTGCCGGGAGCCTCGAGCCGGGCACCGCCATCGCCGTAGGAGCGACGGTGCATTGCATATATGAGTCGATCCCCGAAGGTATGACCCTCTATCAAGACGCGATCCGCGCAGTCGGGCGCAGCGCGACTGTCACCGAACTCAGGGTCGACGTCGACGGCCGGGATGTAGTTGTCATCGCGGAGAAAATTCCGCAGGAGTGTGCGGAGTACGACGAGCTGCCGATGGCGTTATTCGCTAAGAGCTTCGTGCCCGCGGCGGCGCTGCAGACCGCAATCAAGGAATTCGCGGAGCGACTCGTTGGTGATCTCCCGGTACTTCCGAAGCATCCTGCGCTCGACATTCTCCGGCAGCGACCGCCGAGGCTTGCCGGCGGTGACCTCGCCGGTGTCGAGCGGACCGACTATGTAGCGGCGATCGCAGACTCTGTGCGCCGGCTTGACCACTCATACCTCGCCGTACAGGGCCCTCCCGGCACCGGCAAGACCTATGTCGCGGCACGGGTGGTCAAAGAGCTGGTGGAGGATGGCTGGCGAGTCGGGGTCGTCGGGCAGTCGCACGCCGTTGTGGAAAACGTTCTGCAGGAGACAATCGCCGCAGGGCTGGACGGCGAAGTCGTCGCAAAGCCGGGCCGTGCCTCCGAGGCCGAACCGCGCGACTGGCAAGTGCTAGAAAGCAAGGCCATTCCGGACTTTATTGCTGGCAGGGGAGCTGGCGGGTTCCTGCTTGGTGGGACCGCCTGGACATTCACCAACGCCAACTACGTGCCACGCGAGGCACTTGACCTGCTGGTGATCGACGAGGCCGGGCAGTTCGCCCTCGCCAACACCCTCGCAGTGTCGGTGTCGACCCAGCGACTGCTGTTGCTCGGCGATCCTCAGCAGCTGCCGCAAGTCACCCAAGGCACGCACCCGGAACCGGTCGACGAGTCCGCGCTTGGCTGGCTCGCCGGTGGCCACCAGACGTTACCGAAGGAGCTCGGGTACTTCCTTGAACGCACGTGGCGGATGCATTCCGCGCTCTGCGCTCCCGTCTCCCGGCTCTCATATGAGAGCAATCTGCGCTCCCAGACTGAAGTGACCGATGCCCGCGAGCTCGATGGCGTCGAGCCCGGGCTGCAGACCGTTTGCCTGGAACATAGGGGGAATTCGGTGCGGTCGGGGGAAGAGGCCGAAGTAATCGTGGAGCTGATGCGTTCGCTGATGGGCAGGTCGTGGAGGTCCAAGAACGGCACGCGCCCGCTCGAGCCGACCGATGTCTTGGTCGTCGCGCCCTACAACGCGCAAGTCTCGCTGCTGCTCAAGGCCCTTGCCGGCGCGGGCTTCGCTAAGACGAAGGTCGGAACGGTCGATAAGTTCCAGGGTCAGGAGGCGCCGGTCGTGATCGTGTCAATGACGGCGTCCAGCCGCGGAGACGTACCGCGTGGCATGGAGTTCCTGCTCTCGCGCAACCGGATCAACGTGGCCATCTCCCGCGGCCAGTGGTGCGCGTACGTCGTACGCTCCGACGCCTTGACCGACTACCTGCCCACTACGCCGACGGGCCTCGCCGAACTCGGCGCGTTCATCGGCCTCGCCGGCGACTAACCGAGGTGACTGGAAGCTTACGGTCGCCATAGACGTAGAGTGCGCCGATCGCCGCCAACAACACGCACACGAGCACGACGTTGCGTAGCGCAACCAGATATCCAATGACGCCCACGTCGACGAACGGATATGGATACCAGCCCGAGATCGCGCCGTGGACAAGCGAGTACCCGAAGTAGAGTGCCGGCCACAGGAGTGCCCACGCGATGGTCTTGCGGTCAATCCGGCGGCGTGGGCCAAACACCAGCCAGCCGATGATCGCCAGAATCGGCGTGACGTAATGGAAACCGATATCGGTCACCGCCGCAATGCCGTGCAGATCGAGGATCGGCCGCAGCGCGAAGTGGTAAACGATGAGCGTCACGGTGATGCCGACTAACGCGTCGAGCCGCAGCACCCGCCACACCTTGCCGTCCCGCTGCGCTGCTGCGGCAAGCGCGACGCTGGTGATGATGACCAAGATGTTGGACTGGACCGTGAAGTAGCTGAAGAACCGCAGGACGCGGACCCCGGCCCCGGCGATCTGACCCGACTCATCGGCGAGGACGTCAACGCCACGAAGCACAAGCACTAACTGAATGACCAGCGATAGCGAGCTGACGAGAGCCGTCAGCGCATGCCACGGCCTCGGGACTCGGGTGAGCCGAGTGCTGGCTGCTGGCATAGATTTAACCTAGCCCATCCCGCCACGTCCACGCGGTATTCCACGGTCGTAGGGCAGGAGGTGGGTTTAGGTCGTTGTGGTAGACAGGCACTAACAATAAGGGGCCACAGTGGAGAAGCTCAGCCTCGGAATACTCTCCCGTTCGCGCAAACCCAACGAGCGACGACTTCCGATTCATCCAGATCATTTCCAGAGAATCGACGCGGACCTCCGGGCGCGGATATACATCGAGAGTGGGTACGGCGAACCGTTCGGCCGTAGCGATCAGAAGCTTGCGCCGTACGTCGCCGGAATCCTTAGCCGCGAGCAGCTTATCGAGCGATGCGACGCGATCCTGCTGCCGAAACCGCAGAAGGAAGATCTGGCCGAGCTGCGGGAAGGGCAGATCCTATGGGGTTGGCCGCATTGCGTGCAGGATACCGAGCTCACTCAGGTCGCGATCGACCGCAAGCTGACCCTGATCGCGTTTGAGGCAATGAATTACTGGACCGCCGACGGTGGGTTCAGCCTGCACGTATTCCATAAGAACAACGAGCTTGCCGGTTACTGCTCGGTGTTGCACGCAATGCAGACTGTCGGGATTACCGGTGACTATGGTCGCCGGCTGCGCGCCGCGGTGATCGGGTTCGGGGCCACGGCCCGGGGCGCCGTCACGGTGCTCGCCGCGCATGGCGTCACAGATGTCGACGTACTGACCGAGCGCGGTGTCAACGCGGTCGCCTCGCCGATCCATTCCGCGCAGATTGTCCAGTTCGAACACGACCATGCCGCGCCACGGCGAAGCGAGGCGATTCTTAGCGACGGGAGTCGTCAGGCACTGCCGGCGTTTCTCGGTGACCACGACATCATCGTCAACTGCGTCCTGCAGAAACCCGAAGCACCGCTGATGTTCCTCGACACCGAGGATCTCGATGATGTCGCGCCCGGAACTCTGATCGTCGATGTGTCGTGTGATGAGGGCATGGGGTTCAGCTGGGCTCGTCCGACGACGTTCGACGATCCCACGTTCATGGTCGGCGACCACGTCACCTACTACGGGATCGACCACAGCCCTTCGTTGCTGTGGTCGTCCGCAACCTGGGAGATCAGCGACGCACTGATGCCATATCTACGGCCGGTGCTCGACGGGTCGCAGGCATGGGAGGCGGACGAGACGATCCGCAGGGCGATCGAGATCAAGGACGGCGTGATCGTCAATCCGAGCATTCTGGCTTTCCAGAGCAGGGCCGCGACGTACCCACACGTCAAGGCATAGACAACGTGGGCGATGCTCTGGTCGCGGACAACGGGCCGCTGAGCCTGCGTCGCAGAGATGACCTGCACCTGCGCGCGAGTAGAACTGTGGGCCGCCCGCCGTCCTTGACGCATCCGCGCCAGGCACGTCCGTCCAGGCCGGCTGCTCAACCGGCCCATCGCCGGGTGGCATCCTCGAGTCGCTCCATTCTTTCCGCGGGTCGTTGGCGTGGACAAGTGGAGCAGCCCGTCCGGTGGCGCGGCCGACCCAGAGATAGCGACCGGCTATTGCATCGACCGCTATCGACCACAGCCGTCGCTCGCCTTTACCGGCGATCGCCGCCACCCGGTCGATCACGGTGCCAAGCGCTTCCGCCAGCTGGGCGGCGCCGTCGCCACCGGCTAGCCGCTCTGAGCGCGCACCGGGTATCCGACTATCGGCCTTATGGTGCAGCAGTACGTCGTCGAGACCGGCGCTTAGCACCGTACCGGTCAGAAATGAACTGGCGATCATGGGAAGCGCGAGCCAGTTGCTTGCCGAGTACCACCAGAGGGTGCCGAGGATAAACGGATCGTCGATCCCCCAGATCAGGCCACGCAGCCGGATCTGTTCCTGTAGCCAGGCATCGTCGAGAATTGCAGTCGCGCGGACCTCGGTAGATCCCGCGCCGCAAATCAGGCTGCCCCGTTCGCTTTCCGGCAGTGCGGCCAACATCTGGCTGAGGATCTGCTCCGGGGTCGGCTGGTCGGTCACGTCGCACTCTCCGCTCGATCGGGCTCGACGAGGCGGCCGTCGTTGACGCTGAGCACCCGGTCGGCAATGGCCTCCAACAGGCGTAGGTCATGGCTGACCAAGAGGAGCGCGGTGCCGCGCGCACTCACCTGACTG